>ENA-ORTB01000317-ORTB01000317.1-human-gut-metagenome-genome-assembly--contig:-NODE-317-length-66040-cov-5.634478_pt1 | contig 66040 bp, 62 predicted proteins | sample MGYA00241905_ERZ509174 | MGnify/ENA primary metagenome ERZ509174 (study PRJEB26280, sample SAMEA2338851) | human gut metagenome | biome: human gut; feature: human-associated habitat; material: faeces... | reverse complement strand
ATTCGCATATCGTGGGATTATCATCCCACTTTTATGCTCATATCGGGGCGGGTCAAAAGGTCTTTCACCCATTTATGAGCAAGCTCATGTGGGCTTAGACCTTTTGACCCTGGCATCGTAATCTGAGTTCATAAATTCTTAAGATGCTTTTACTATAGAAATAGGGTATAATGTGCATAGATAAGTAAGAAATATGGATTGCTCCGTAGAACTTGCTGTCAGGGGGAACCCGTAGGATTACAGACCGTAATAAAGAGGAGAAAAATGTATGAGAAAAAATTTAAGGGGCAGAAAAGCAACTGCGATTGCTCTGGCATCCGTTATGGCAATGTCGCTTGCAGCCTGCGGCAGGCAGGATGGATCGAATCAGGTGGGACAGACAGAACAGAAGGAATATGTATATGTTCCCGAATACCTGGAGCTGGATGATAATACGAATTCCAGCTACAGTAACATGACAGTACAGGGAGATAAGCTGTATTATACAAATTACCAATGGGATGAAGCTTCCGGTGAGAGCAAGGTCGTGCTTGGAGCTTACTCGCTGACAGACGGTTCCCGGGAGGATCTGCCGATCACCATTAATGCTGACGGCGGTGGAATCTATTCCATGCAGGCAGATGCGGAAGGTAATATTTATACTGCGGAATTTGAGTGGAATGCCACAGAAGGTGATGACGCTTATACACAGCAGACGACTGTGTTGCACAAGTACGATGCATCCGGTACGGAGCTGGTGACACAGGATATCACGGATATCATGCAGCAGGATGAGAACAATTCCTATGTGGGCAGCATGTGCCTGGACGACCAGGGCAGATTTTATATCAGCTCTGATTCATTGATCCGGCTGTTTGGCAGTGACGGACAATTTCAGGGAGCTGTGCAGACGGACAGCCAGTGGATCCAGGGCATGGGAAAGGCAAAAGACGGCAAGGTATACCTGGCTTATTATGACCAATCCGGCAATGTGAAGCTATCCCAGATCGACTTTGACGGCAAGGCATTGGGACAGACATATGATAACTTCCCGAACACGAACGGCAACGGAGGATTATGTGCCGGAATAGAAAATGATCTCCTGGTGAATACGGATACTGCCCTGTATGATTATAGTCTCGCAGACCAGAAGACTACCGAAGTACTGAGCTGGCTGGACAGTGATATTAACGGCAGTTATGTTACCTATGCCGCAGCCACCGCAGACGGTAAGATCCTGGCAGTGGTCAATGACTGGAACACAGGGGAAACTGACCTGGTGAAGCTGACCAGAACCAAGGCCAGTGAGGTAGCACAGAAGTCCCAGATCACGATCGGAACCCTGTATACCTCCCAGAGCCTTCAGGCAGCAGCCGTAGCCTTCAACAAGCAGAGTAATGAATATCATGTCAATATTAAAACATATATTGATGATAATAATTGGACCGAAACTTCCTGGTCAGATGGCATTACAGCCATGAACAATGATATTACCTCCGGAGCCGGGTGCCCGGATATCCTGGATCTGTCCAACCTGGATGTCAAGGAACTGGCTTCCAAGGGTGTATTTGAGGATATGACACCATATCTGGAGAAGAGCAGTGTATTAAGCAAGGATGATTTCTTTGAAAATATTGTAGACAGTTATACCTTTGACGGAAAACTGGTGGGAATTCCCAAGAGCTTCACCTTAAGCACGATCGTCGGCAGAACCTCCGAAGTGGGTGATAAGAAGGGCTGGACCATTGATGATATTATAGCCTATGCAGGCCAGCATGAAGGTGCTTCCCTGTTTGAGGGCATGACCAAGAGCGGCATGCTGTACACACTGTTAGCCTATGATCTGGACAGCTATATTGACTGGGAGACGGGAAAGTGCAGCTTTGATTCGGAAGATTTCCAGAAAGTACTGGAATTTGTCAATACCTTCCCCGAAGAGTATGACTGGCAGAATGATGACAGATCTACACCGGCGAAGATCCAGTCCGGTGAAGTACTGTTGAATATGACAGGCATCTATCAGCTGAACAGTATTCAGGAGGAGGAAGCTATGTTCGGTGAGCCGGTAACCTATATCGGATATCCTACCTCCGGCGGTGGCAGCGGTACTTATATGCAGGCCAGTGAGCTGTATGCGATTACCGCCAAATCCTCCAACAAGGACGGCGCATGGGCATTTATTGAGAACTACCTGAATCAGCCGTTTGATGATCTATATTCCTATGGACTTCCCGCCAGAAAGTCTGCACTGGATGATATGGTGGAGAAGGCACTGAATGTGACATATATGACAGATGAAAACGGTGAGCAGATCCTGGATGAGAACGGGAATCCGATTCCGGAGGACGGTACTTCCGGCATCAGTTACGGAGACTGGGAGTACACCTATCACACTCCTACCGAGGAAGAAATCAATATTCTGAAGGAGCTGATCAGTGTGGCTGAACCTTCCAGTGCAACCGGTAATGATGAGATCACCAATATCATCACGGAGGAAGCGGAAGCATTCTTCAAAGGTCAGAAGTCCGTAGCGGATGTGGCAGGTGTCATTCAGAGCCGTGTACAGGTCTATGTGAATGAAAACAGATAAAGGAAAGGCTTAAAATATCGTGAGCAGACAGCATGTGAAACATACGCGTAAGCATCACAAATTAGATAGAAGAATGCGAAAACTCAAGAGGAGCTCGGGGCTTTTTATAGCCCCCAGCTTCCTTGGAGTTCTTGCGTTCTTTTTTCTACCCTTTCTGGTTGTGATCTTTTATTCCCTGGTGGACAATCCCATCAGTATGAATTTTGTCTTTTTAGACAACTTTAGAAATGTAGTGCAGAATGCCGCTTTCCGTACAGCGGTACATAATACCGCTGTGTTCTCGGCCATTGCCGTACCGCTGGCAGTGGTATTGTCCCTGCTGCTTGCCATTGTATTGGAATCCAAACTTCCGTTCCGGAGCCAGTTCCGTACGTTTTTCTTAAGCCCCATGATGGTACCGGTAGCCTCCATCGTGTTGATCTGGCAGGTATTGTTCCATTATAACGGTGCAGTCAATGATCTTCTGGGAGTCTTCGGCGTAGAGAAGATTGACTGGCTGAAGTCCAGCTATTCCATCATTGTTATCGTAATCCTGTTTTTGTGGAAGAATCTTGGATATAATATGATCCTGTTCATGGCAGCCCTGGCCAGCATTCCCAATGAGCTGCTGGAGGTGGCGAGGCTGGAGAGCGCAACACCGCTACAGACCTTTTTTTACATCAAGATCCGGTATCTGTCATCGACTTTTTTGTTTGTGACGATTATGTCCCTGATCAGCTCTTTTAAGATCTTCCGTGAGATCTATCTGCTGACAACAGATTATCCTTACGATTCCATCTATATGCTGCAGCATTTCATGAACAATAAGTTCAAGAGTCTGGATTATCAGACGCTGTCTGCAGCAGCGATACTGATGTCTCTCGTCATGGTCGTGATCATCGGACTTCTGTTCGCAGTGGAAAATCATTTCGGAAAGGATGTGGAAGGCTGATGGAGCAGAAGCTTAAAAAACCTGTACCGCCTGAACTTAAAAGGGCAATCCGGTTCAAAAAGAGAAAGAAGATATTTGAGAATGTCCGCATCAGCATAGCAACAGTGATCGCAGCCTTTTTTGCCATACTGTTCCTGATGCCGATCGTTCTGACGATCACCAATTCTTTCATGTCATCTTCGGAGATATCAGCGAATTATGGTTCGGTATTTGCCACGAATGATAAGGGCGGCAAGGTCTATATTTCCGAAAAAGTGAATTTGAAATTTATTCCGGATATTGTATCCTTCAGCCAGTATACTACGGTACTTTTGAAAAGCCCGGAATATCTGCTGAAATTCTGGAATTCCGTGATCCTGGTGGGACCGATCGTACTGTTTCAGCTGATCGTGGCATCGCTGGCATCTTATGGATTCGCCAGGTACTCGGGGAAGCTGAGGTCTTTGGTATTTTTTTCCTATGTGATATTGATGCTGATGCCGTATCAGGTAACGCTGGTACCCAATTATCTGGTGGCGGAAAAGCTGAATATATTAAATACGTACTGGGCCATCTGGCTGCCCGGGATCTTTTCACCCTTTGCAGTCTATCTGCTGACGAAGTTCATGAAGAGAATTCCTGTGGGGGTCATGGAGGCGGCACAGATTGACGGTGCCGGAGAGTGGCAGATCTATCGGCTGATCTGTATGCCATTGTGCAAAGGAGCGCTGTGTTCCGCAGCCATCCTTGTATTTATCGATTACTGGAATATGGTGGAGCAGCCGCTGATCCTGTTATCCGATGCGGAGATGCATCCCTTGTCCGTATTCTTAAGCAAGATCAATTCCGGAGAGATCGGACTGGCATTCGCCGTGGCTACGATCTACATGGTGCCCAGTCTTCTGGTATTTCTCTACGGAGAAGAATATCTGGTAGACGGAATTACCTACCAGGGCGGTGTCAAAGGCTAGGATCACTGATTTTTGAGGATATACCGGCATGGATCCGACTGCCGGAATACAGATAGAAAGTGAAATATAGAGGAGAATCAAGATGAACGAGAACAGTGGAAAAAAGAGAAGAGAATGGGTTAAAAATGCAGCCATTATATTCTTGTCTGTAATGTTGGTGCTGACATTTTTTTCCAATACATTTATGAACTATTCCCTTCCGGAGGTGGCGGCCCAGTACGTGCAGTCTGGAACGATCACGGCAAAGATCCGCGGTACCGGTACGGTGGAAAGCGGAGATCCCTATAATGTGAAGATCAGTGAGACCCGTACGATCTCCAGTGTTCTGGTAAAGACCGGGGACAAGGTAGAGAAGGGTGATCCACTGTTTTTGTTGGAGGATAAGGAAAGTAAGGAACTGACCGATGCCCAAGCTGCATTGGATAAGGCAATGCTGGATTTTGAGCTGGCATTGTTATCCGGTGACATTTCCAATTCTACCTTCCAGAATGTACAGAACGGAAATGTGGCTTCCATAAACACTTATCAGAGTCGCATTGTGGCGGCGGAGGCAGAGATCGACAGATGGCAGAAGCAGGTGGATGAAGCCACCAACGCAATCAATCAGCTGAAGGCCGCACAGGTGAACGTGGATGCCGGAGGAACGCCGGACACCGGTTCGGAGCAGAATAAGGTGAACGCAGCCCAGGCAGCATTAAACAGTGATGAAGTCAAGATTGCGAAAGACAAGATCAGCGAATGGCAGGCAGCTCAGGCCACCTGTCAGGCCACCATCGATAAATACAATGAGAACATTGCAAGTTCGGTATCCGGTAATGGCTTTGTCAATCAGGTGACAGAGGACGAATACCAGCTGGCACTGAAGAACAGGGAACAGTATCAGTCGCTGATCAATGAACGACAGGCATTTATCAATAACAATCCGGACAAGGTGAAAGCATATGATGAGAAGGTAAAAGCGCTTGCAGATGCCAACAAGGCACTGGCAGATAAACAGAACAGCAAGGAGAACAGCACCAATTCCCTGACGGTGCAGACCCAGAACTGGCAGACCGAACTGGATAAACGAAATATCCAGCTGAAAGCAGCACAGGATACCAAGGAACAGCTGCTGAAGGATATTTCCACGGAACTGAATCTGGATTACCAGTTAGACAGTCTCCAGAAGCAGAGAGATGATATCGCAAAATTACAGGAGAATGCGGTAGGTGCCAGCATCGAAGCCCCCATTTCGGGTACCATTACCAGCGTAACAGTCAAGGCAGGAGACGAGGCACAGCCGGATACTGCACTGGTGACCATGCAGCCGGAGGGTAAGGGCTTTACCATGAGCTTCTCCGTGACCAATGATCAGGCGAAGAGACTTTCTGTGGGAGATAAGGCAGACCTGGTGAACTCCTGGAGATACAGTGATATGGATATTACCCTGGCAAGCATCAAACCGGATACCACAGATCCCGGACAGAAGAAGCTGCTCACCTTTGATATCACCGGAGATGAAGTGACACCCGGACAGTCCTTAAATGTATCCGTAGGACAGAAGAGTGCCAATTACGATCTGATCGTACCCAACAGTGCCATCCGTGAGGACAGTAACGGCAAGTTTATCCTGATCGTGGAATCCAAGAGCAGTCCTCTGGGCAATCGTTATGTTGCAACCCGTGTAGATGTGGAAGTGTTGGCAAGTGATGACACCCAGTCCGCAGTGAGTGGGGCGTTATATGGCTCTGAATTTGTCATTACGACATCTACCCAGCCGGTAGAGGCAGGAAAGCTGGTCAGACTGGCAAATAATTCATAAAAGGTCTTTCAGACGGAAAATAATTTAACAGGAAGGAAGAAACAGATCAGATGTTTCGGATTCGAATACAGAATAAAAAGAAATGCATATGGTACTGCAGTGCAGTAGTATCCTTTCTTCTGTTCCTGCTTTTGCTGGGCTGGACCAACCATCTGGCAAATACCCAGGATGCCCAGCAGATGGCCGGACGCTGGAGTGAAAAAAAGGATGTGGCACAGATCAGCTGCTTTTTCTCCTCCAAAGCGGAAGTGACGGAGGATACCATTCAAAGCTTTGAATATTCACTGAAAAATGTGCTGCAGGAAGCCTCTATTACAGAGACCTCGGAGAACCCCAGTGCAAGACTCTGGGTGGATGCCTACAGTGCGGACGGCAAGATCACCCTGGTCAATGGGAAAAATACGCTGGATGCCAATGCCATCGGTATCGGCGGAGACTTTTTTATGTTCCATCCGTTGAAACTGATCACCGGCGCCTATTTTTCCGGTAATGATCTGATGCAGGATTATTGTATCATCGATCAGGATGCGGCCTGGCAGCTGTTCGGCTCCAATGATGTGGTGGGCATGACAGTATATATCGGCAATGTACCCCATATCGTCACCGGTGTGGTGCAGCGCCCGGACAGCAGAATGGATAAAGCGGCGGGACTGAATTCCACGGTGGTCTATGTGTCTTATGAGACACTGTCTGCTTATGGTACGAATAACGGGATCAATCATTACGAGATCGTGATGCCGAACCCTGTGGATGAGTTCGCCTACGGCAAAGTAAAAGACGGGATCGGTATAGACGAGAAAAACGTTGAGATCGTGGAAAACAGCAGACGTTATTCTCTGCCCAACCGGATCAAAACAATCCTTGCCTTCGGAACGCGTTCCATGAACGGAAAAGCCATCATCTACCCCTACTGGGAGAATCTGGCGAGAGGCTATGAAGACATTATTGCATTGCTTACGGTAGTTATGCTGCTTCTGTTATTATATCCGGTAGTGACCGTTATCTGGTGCTTTGTACACTGGTGGCGCCATAAGGGCTGGACCTTGAAGGAGGTATGGCATACCGGTAAGGATAAGGCAGAGCGGGCTGTGGAACGCCGCAGGGAGAAAAAGCACCCCCACAAGGAGAGGGATGTCCTGGAGGAATTGGAACGGGAACTGGAGGAAGACCCTTATGCAGACAGTGAATTCTCCTGGCTGACGGATGAACCGGCGGAGGAAACAGAGCCTGCGGATGCAGCTTCGGAAGAGCCGGAGAAAGCGCAGACAATGAACATGCAGACAGAGGAAACGCAGACACCGGAGGAGACAAAAGAGGAACAGCAGTCGTAAAACAACAGACACAGACAAGAAAAGGAGAGGGAGAATGAAAAAGAAAGGGAAAAAACTGATCAGTATCGCGTTGACCGTGGCAATGATCGCAGGTCTGACTGCCTGTGGAAAGGGTAACGGCGGGAACGGAAACGGCGGCAGCAGTGCGGCCGATGCCAGCCTTGCAAAACAGTATGTATTTAAGGAACAGGCCCTGGATCTCAATATGGATTCAGACAATATGAATATTGATCTGCTGATCAGAAAGGGAGATACGGTTTACCTTCTGTTTGAGACCTATGAATATTCCGATAACGGCAGTCAGAGTACGCTGCATCTTACTACAATGAAACAGGATGGTACCGTCATTGGCACCGTAGAACTGCCTATGTGGAAGGAAGGAGAGGCTCCGGCTACTCCGGCACCTGCACAGGGCGGTGAGGCTTCTGGGGACGGAAATGAAGCAGTGCCTCTTACGGAGCAGGCGGCCAGCACACAGGATATTGCGGCAGCGGATATGGATGTGGTAGATGCACCGGCAGGGAACAGCAGTTATACTAGCACATCGCTCAACAATTGTACGGTCGGCTCGGATGGAAATGTCTACGGAATACGCAATTACTATAGTGAGACATATTCCGAAGATGATTACAGCAGTACGAATGATTATACATTGATCTGCTGGAGTGCGGATGGGACTATCTTATGGGAAGCTGATCTGAATGATATGAATACAGAAGAAAGCTATTCCTGGGTACATAGTATCATCCCCAATGAGGATGGGACCCTGACACTGATGTTAAGCGGTGATAAAATAGAGAAATGCACTGTGACGGAAGAGGGTATCACAGACCGGAAGGAGCTGCCAGAGGCAGCAGCAACACTTTTCAACAATGCAAGCTCGAATATCATTACGCCGGATGGCAAGCTGCAGATCATCTATTATGATGAGAGCAATTACACGGATATGTATATCGCAACCTATGATCCTGCAACAGATGCGGTATCAGAAGGAATAAAGCTTTCCTCGACACTGACCAACGGCGGTTATTATAATATGGTGCCCGGAGACGGTGACATCCTGTACTATGCCGATAGTAACGGATTGTTTGGTTATAATGTGCAGACACAGGAGTCGAAGCAGATCATGAGTTATATCAATTCAGATCTGGCTGCCGGCAGCCTGAACAATTTCCTGATACTGGACGAGGAACAGTTCCTGGGCTTTTACTATGATAACAACGAAGGCAAAATATGCGGCGGTCTGTTCACCCACGTGAAGCCGGAGGATATCAAGGACAGGATCGTTCTTACACTGGCCGGTAACTATATCGACTATGATCTGAAGAGAAAAGTAGTAGAGTATAATAAGTCCGGTGACACTTACCGTATTGTAGTCAAGGAATACAATACCTACAACACTTCAGAGGATTATACTCTCGGTGTGAAGCAGTTAAATAATGATATCATCTCCGGAGGAATGCCGGATATTCTGGTCGTGGACAGCAATATGTCAATGGACAGCTATATTGCCAAGGGACTGGTGGCAAATGTGGATGATCTCATTGCGGGGGATGAGGAATTATCGAAAAACGACTATCTGCAGAATGTCTGGGATGCGTACCGTGTGGACGGTAAACTGTACTATGTGATTCCTTCCTTCTATATCTCTACTATGGTAGGAAAAGAATCTATTTTCGGTGACCGTACCTCCATTACTATGGAAGAACTGCAGACGATCCGGGATACCATGCCGGAAGGAACCGCACTCTTCAGTGATGAGACCAGAGACAGCTTCCTGTATACCATGATGAATTATTGTGGCAGTGATTTCGTGGATGTATCCACCGGAAAATGTGCATTTGATACGGATAATTTCGTGGCAATGCTGACCTATGCAGCCGGGCTGCCGGTAGAATATGGAGAGGATTACTGGGGAGAGGATTACTGGAATAACTATGAATCCCAGTTCCGTGAGGACAGAACCCTGCTGGATGGCATCTCCATCAGCAACATCCGTGATCTGAACGGTACGATCAACGGTGTCTTCGGTGAGGATATCTCCTTTGTGGGCTTCCCGACCGATGGAGACATGGGATCCATATTATGGGCAGGTAACAGGATGTATGCCCTGTCTGCAAAATCCAAGAACCTGGACGGTGCATGGGAATTCCTGCGCTACTATCTGACACAGGAATATCAGGATAAAATACAGGAACAGGAATACAATCTTCCGGTACTTCGCAGCACCTTTGAGAAGAATGTGCAGGATGCTACGAAGAAGCCGTATTATACGGATGAGAACGGCAACAAAGTGGAATACGATGAGACCTATTACATCAATGGGGAGGAAATACTGCTGCCGCAGCTGACACAGGAGCAGGTGGACAGGATCGTAAGCTTTGTGGAAAGCGTGAACAAGAGAGGATACTATAATGAGGCAATCTCCAATATCATTTCGGAAGAAGCCGGAGCATACTTCTCAGGACAGAAGAGTGCGAGAGATGTGGCAGGTGTCATTCAGAGCCGTGTACAGGTCTATGTAAACGAGAACAGATAAACGGAAGATAGCACTGCGTAGAGCAGAATAGTAAAAGATGGCGGTCTGTTGAAAAACAGGCCGCCATTTATAGCATGGCGCCTTAGCCAAGGCGGATGGGAATGCCCTGCTTTTTCAGATGTGTCGTCAGGGTAAGCTCCTGTCCGTGCTCCCTTAACCACTGCTTATAGATCCGGTAATCCGGCATGATGTGCTCGACCATGTTCCAGAAGTCCTTCGAATGGTTCATATGAGTCAGGTGGCAGAGCTCGTGGACTACCACATAATCCAGAGGACCGGCGGGACCGTAGATCAGGCGGTAATTGAAGGATAAAGTTCCTCTCGAGGAACAGCTTCCCCAGCGGGTCTTCTGGTCACGGATGGTGATAGAAGTGTAGTGCCCACCGGTGAACCTGTGGTAGTATTCCACACGGTTCGTGAACACTTCTCTGGCAGCATTCCGATATCGGTTTTCCAAAGCCTGCAATCTGCGGAGCTCCGCAACGGTCAGCGGCTGATTGTCATATAGATTCATGAGAGTGCCTTTCACATACAGGGATGTTGATCCTCTGAGTATCGTTGTAAGTTTGAACAGATTAAATATACTGCGTATGGCTTGAAAAGTAAACGCAGAAATTGTAGAATATTGCGTAACGGCTCGCAGACGAAACGAAATGTCTGTTTCGGAAATAAGGCCGGTCACAAAGCGGCGCAGGCGCATTCATGTGACTTTGGGAATGGCAAGGACGGAACCGTTACAGGAAAGGAAAAAAGTAAATACTATGGGTAAATGTATTTTGATTGGCGCAGGAGATCTCACGATGGGAGAACTGTCTGTGACGGAGGAAGATTATGTGATCGCGGTGGACGGCGGCTTAAGCTACTGCGGGCTCCTGCATGTGGAGCCGGATCTGATTATCGGAGATTGTGACTCGATGACCGAACAGGAGAAGCTTGCTGTGGAACAGTTACAACAGACCGTTCCGGAGAAGATCTGCCGCCTGCCGGAGTGTAAGGATGACACAGACATGCTGGCAGCTATCAAGCGGGGGCTGGAGCTGGGTTATACCGATTTCCGTATTTATGCGGCCACCGGTGGGAGATTTGATCATACCCTGGCGAATATCCAGTGTCTGCTGTATCTCAAAAATCATGGTGCGGTGGGGTACCTGGTAGACGGTACGGGAATGGTGCTGGTACTGCAGAACGAAGCTGTGCATTTCCGGAAGGAGCTGGAGGGCACCATGTCACTGTTTGCCCTGACGAAGGAGGTAAAAGGCGTGAATATCCGCGGCATGAAATATCCTTTGGAAAATGCCGTGATCACCAACGATTTCCCCATCGGGATCAGCAATGAATTCCTGGGAGAGGAAGCAGAGGTGTCCGTAGAGGACGGCGAACTGGTATGCATGATCCGGTACTATGAGGATGAAGTATAACCATGGCAGCCGGAAATGTACGCTTCGAAGATGATCAAGGAGGTGGCACCGAATGTCCACCTCCTTGGTGTTTTTGCGAAAAAAATCTTTAGAAAATCTTTTGTTTTTTCTGTAGGTGAAATTAGAAATTATAAATTAGAATCAGAAACAGACAGGGGAGAGGATCCCCTTGCCGCATGTGGCAGAATGAGAGGGAGTCATGGAGAACAATAAATATCATATTCTCATCGTGGAGGATGATAAGGAAATCCGGGATGGTGTGGAAATCTATCTGAAAAATCAGGGGTATCAGGTATGGAAAGCTGCCAACGGTAAGGAAGGACTGGAGATCGTAACACGGGAAGAGATTCATCTGGCTATCCTGGATATTATGATGCCGGTGATGGACGGTGTGACAATGTTAATGAAGCTGCGGGAACAGAATCACGAGTTCCCGGTGATCATGCTGTCCGCCAAGTCCGAGGAAGTAGATAAGATCATGGGATTAAATATGGGAGCGGATGACTATGTGACCAAACCCTTCACACCGTTGGAGCTGTTGGCGAGGGTGAATTCCCATCTGCGCAGATATTCCAAATATCTGACGGCGGTCAGTGGGGAAGAACAGGAAAAATCCCATGTGTATACCATCGGTGGACTGGAACTGAACGAAGAAACCGTGGAAGTGACGGTGGACGGAGAAGCAGTGAAGCTGACTCCTATGGAATTCAAGATCGTACAGCTCCTGATCAAGAATCCGGGCAGAGTATTTTCCGCGGATGAGATCTACGAGCGTATCTGGAACGAGAAAGCAGTCAACACGGATACTATTATGGTACATGTGCGGAACATCCGGGAGAAGATCGAGATCGATCCACGCAACCCCAAATACCTGAAAGTGGTATGGGGTGTAGGTTATAAGATCGACAAACAATAAATGCGGATGTGGGAAACAAAGCGTTTCGGCAGGCAGAGGGAAATGACTGGAGAGGTGTAAGAATGGAACAGGTAACAGAGGCTGTGAAAGAAGCGGAGACAACAGAACACAGAGAACACAGAGAACACAGAAAGCCCGCAGTCAAATGGCTGATCATCGGATGGATTGTCAGTCTGGCAGCTTCCGGCATTTTTACCGCCTGTTACGGAATCTTCGAGCGCAGGGCGGAGAGCAGGAGAAATGAACAATACATTGCGGATCCGCTGGAGACGTCGAATACGATTACTTATCTGTATCAGAACTGCTATCTGCTCTACCGTGATCTGTACAACAAAGAACACCAGACTTCCTTAAGCTATGGAGAATTATATATGCAGTCCACGGAGGGGAATGAATGGCTCAATGATGACCAGAAGCGGGCAGAAATGGCGGACGGAGATACGGAGGACCTCACCATACCGGAAGGAGAAGATCCCGAAGACTATGTAGCCCAGGGAAGCTTTGCAGTACAGACCAGGGAATACCTGGAAGAGCACTTCAATACCCTGGAAAGCTCCTTTGGTCAGCTGAATAATTTGTATGATTATAGGATCCGGGATACTAAGACCGGAGAGATCCTAAGTAATCTGGCGGATACGGATATTGTGGCGGAGGACCAGAGCTTTTATCTGACTTTTGTATTTGACGACTATGGAAATGATGCCACCTTAGGGAATACGGTGATCGGATCGGATACGACAACCCTTCGCAAGACAGCGGCGGAAGTGATCCGTAATTGCGGTCTTACGCGCATGGTGGATGCCAATATGGGCAGCGAAATCTCTGCCGGTCATAATACCATGTTCCGGCTGGAAATGCCGAGAAATTGTGAGATCACCTACTGCATCTCCAGACAGGCGGCACAGAGTCTGGGACAGAACGGTCAGTATATTTATTATGATCAGGACATGAACAATGTCAGTGTTTACTTTTCCATGGGAGACCAGTATACATCCTACTATCTGTCCGGATGCCAGCAGATGTTTCTGATCCTGTGTCTGTTGATCTTCCTGCTGGCGCTTGTATTGCCGGGACTTGAGGAAGAGAGAGCCTGGGAGAAGGTGGTTCTGCTGAAGCTGCCTGTCGAGGCGATCGTTGTGATCCTTGTGGTGATCGCCGGCATTGGAAGTGAACAGGTGGTAGGACTGGTATCCTGGGTAAGGAGCGGTCATGCGCTGAACACGGTTTTACAGGGAAACAGTGCGCAGATACAGATGTCGACCACAATACTGACCTATGCATTAAATGTTCTGGCAGTGGCAGCCTTGTTTTTCATTGCCTGGTGCTTGGGAGTATCCCTGCGGGCAATGCGGGTTCAGGGAGCCAGAGCGTATTTGAGACAGCACAGCTTGTGCTATCTGTTAGTGCCTTTCTGGAAAAAACTGTGGAGAGGAATGAAGAAGGGATTCTCCATTGGCAGGGATAAGGTGGTGGATGTCTATCATGATGCAGAGCATTTTGATGTGACGAAGGATGCCAAAAAGCTGATCCTGCGGATTGTGCTGTGGAATGCCCTGATCCTGGTGGTGATATGCAGTCTGCCGCTGGGAGGACTGACCATCGCAATCATCTATTCTGTGATACTGTACTTTCTGCTGCGGCGCTATATCAGCAAATTACAGAAAAAGTATGGTTTGTTATTAAAGGCCACTAATGAGATCGCCCAGGGCAATCTGAATGTGACCATTGAGGAGGATCTGGGAGTATTTGAACCCTTCAAGCCGCAGATCTACCGGATCGAAGAGGGCTTTCGTAATGCAGTGGCGGAGGAAGTAAAGAGCCAGCGGATGAAGTCGGAACTGATCACGAATGTATCCCACGATCTGAAGACCCCGCTGACGGCTATCATTACTTATGTAAAGCTGCTGCAGGAGCCGGGAGTGACGCAGGAGCAGCGCAAGGAGTATCTGGAGACGCTGGATCGGAAAGCTTTGCGGCTGAAAGCACTGATTGAAGACCTGTTTGAAGTCAGCAAGGCAAATTCCCGGAATATCACGCTTGATATCCGCGATGTGGATATCGTAAGCATGGTCAAGCAGGTGGAATTCGAGATGGAAGACAAGCTGACGGATGCCGGACTGGAAGTGCGGATGAGCCTGCCGGAAGAGAAGGTCATCGTGCCGTTGGACAGTCAGAAAACCTTCCGTATTTTTGAAAATCTGTTTGGCAATATTGCCAAATACGCGTTACCCGGCACCAGAGTCTATGTCAACGGTTTCACGGCAAAAGAGGATGTGACGATCATCTTAAAAAATATCACGGCACAGGAGCTGTCCGTATCCGGAGAGGAACTGACGGAACGGTTCGTCAGAGGAGACACCTCCCGTAATACCGAGGGCAGCGGACTGGGGCTGGCCATCGCCAAAAGCTTCACGGAACTGCAGGGCGGAAAGTTCCGGATCGAGTTGGACGGAGATCTGTTTAAGGTGGTACTGACCTGGAAAGTGAAGCGGGAAGATGGCAGAAACAGTGCGGCAGAAGAAGGCATGAGCACTGAAATACCGGAAAAACAGGAACTGCAATCATAAAAAGTATTATGATGCTAGGTTAAAATAAATCAATAATTTAAAGCTAAAACATCCACATTTACGTAGAAATATGTTAAATGTGGATGTTTTCAATTGCAAATGAGTGTGCTACAATAATGAAAACTTCAAAGAGAAGTATTACGGATCTGAAGTGTGGAACAGCTGTGCAGAACGCACAAGCTGTATGAAGAGAAAAAGGAGCAGTAAACAATGGGAATGACAATGACACAGAAGATACTTGCCCGTGCAGCGGGTCTTGAGCAGGTACAGGCAGGACAGCTGATCGAGGCACAGCTGGATCTGGTGCTGGGCAACGATATCACCAGTCCGGTGGCAATCAAGGAAATGGATAAAATGAAGGTGCAGGGGGTGTTTGATAAGGATAAGATCGCACTGGTACCGGATCATTTTGTTCCCAATAAGGATATTAAGTCTGCGGAGCACTGCAAATGTGTCCGTGAGTTTGCAAGACGCAATGAGATCACTAATTATTTCGAAGTGGGAGAGATGGGTATCGAGCATGCCCTGCTTCCGGAGAAAGGACTTACTGTAGCCGGAGATGTGATCATCGGTGCAGATTCCCATACCTGTACTTACGGTGCTTTGGGAGCATTTTCCACCGGTGTGGGAAGCACGGATATGGCAGCCGGTATGGCTACCGGTAAGGCATGGTTCAAAGTACCTGCAGCAATCAAATTCAATCTGATCGGCAAACCCGCAGAATGGGTCAGTGGTAAGGATGTGATCTTACATATCATCGGCATGATCGGTGTGGACGGTGCACTGTACAAGTCTATGGAATTTGTAGGGGACGGTATCGCCAATCTGTCCATGGATGACCGTTTCACCATTGCCAATATGGCCATTGAGGCCGGTGGCAAGAATGGTATTTTCCCTGTGGATGAGAAAGCTATTGCTTATATGGAAGAACACTCCAAGCGTCCCTATAAAGTATTCGAAGCAGACCCGGATGCACAGTATGATGCGGAGTATACCATTGATTTAAGCACTTTACGGCCTACCGTGGCCTTCCCTCATCTGCCGGAGAATACACATACCATCGATGAGATCCACGAGATGGACGCCATTGCCATCGACCAGGTAGTCATCGGTTCCTGCACCAACGGACGTATTGACGATCTGCGCATCGCAGCAAAGGTACTCAAGGGCAGACATGTGGCGAAAGGCATGCGCTGCATCGTAATTCCTGCCACCCAGTCCATCTATATGCAGGCTATGGAAGAGGGACTTCTGAAGACCTTTATTGAAGCGGGAGCAGTCGTAAGCACTCCTACCTGTGGACCCTGCCTTGGTGGATACATGGGTATCCTGGCAGAAGGCGAGAGATGTGTCTCCACGACCAATCGTAACTTTGTCGGACGTATGGGACATGTAAAATCCGAGATCTATCTGGCAAGTCCTGCAGTAGCGGCAGCCAGCGCCATCACCGGCAAGATTTCCTGCCCTTGTGAACTGAAATAGATGAATATAAGAAATAGAAAGGTAACGGAAAATGAACAACGCAAAAGGAATAGTTTTCAAATTCGGAGATAACGTGGATACTGACGTTATTATTCCCGCAAGATATCTGAATTCCTCCGATCCTGCAGAACTGGCCACTCACTGCATGGAGGATATTGACAAGGACTTTATTAAAAATGTAAAAAAGGGTGACATCATCGTAGCGGAGAAAAACTTCGGCTGCGGCTCATCCAGAGAGCATGCCCCCATCGCCATCAAGGCTGCAGGTGTCAGCTGTGTCATCGCAGAGACCTTCGCCAGAATCTTTTACCGCAATGCCATTAACATCGGACTGCCCATCATTGAGTGTCCCGAGGCATCCAGGAAGATTCAAAACGGCGATGAAGTCGAGATAGATTTCAATACCGGAGTGATCCAAGATCTTACCACAGGCGAAAGCTTCCAGGGACAGGCGTTCCCCGAGTTCATGCAGAAGATTATCGCCGCAGAGGGACTGATCAACTACATCAACAGTCAGGAATAAATTGAGTGCATGGCTCGTAACGTAGGGTTGCCATAACCCCCACGAACGCACGCAGCAGATGGAACATCCTTCCGGGGTGTCAGGTCTCCCGGAGGGAATTTCCTGACGAAAAGTGACATAGCGGTCCGAAAATATCACCATCGTCCGACAAACATTCCCGGAAGGACATTCCATCCGCTGCAGGGGTTCTACATTTTCTCATAAAATCTGTACGTCATAGGCATTTGGGCCTACAGCCATTTCTATTGTTTTGGTGCAAATCGCATCAAAATAGCAAAATCAGTACAAAAAATTTTCTAAATCAAACATTTTTTGTACTGATTTTATTATTTTTCCCATTTTAGCGAAAATAAGCTCTTATAAAAGGCCAAAATCTCCTGTTTTTGTATTTTTTATGCAAAAAAAGGCGTTTTTAATACAAACTTTATTGTACCACTGCCTTATCCACATCAATCACTGCGTAGAAATCCGGGTGGTTCATCTGGATCCGTTTCGTGACGGAGTCAACCACATCCTGATCGGAAACGGGATAATCATAGGGGACTACGATGTCAAAAATGAGGTTCGTGTGGGTCAGTCCCTTGACGATGCGGAAATCATGCATGCTGAGTTTTGGATCGATCTGATCCAGATAAGCTTTTACCTCTGCTTTCAGGGACAGTGTTTCGGGGTCATTGGTGCTGACGGGATCCATGTGGATCACAGCGTTACAGTTTAATTTGCTGCGCAGTTCATGCTCTATGGTATCGATCGTATCGTGCAGGGTCAGAATATTACCGTCGGCAGGAACCTCCGCATGCAGAGAGATCAGAGTCCTTCCGGGGCCGTAATTATGCACGATCAGATCGTGAATCCCGGTGACATCATCATAAGAGAGAACGATGTCGTTAATCTGCTGTACCAGTTCAGGCTCGGGGGGCTGCCCAAGCAGGGGACTGATCGTGTCTTTGGCTGCGACAAATCCGGAGTACAGGATGAACATACCCACCAGCACACCACAGTAACCGTCGATAATGATGCCCGAGGCGGCGGAGACGATAGTGCCGATGAGAACCACGGTGGTTGCTATCATATCGCTCAAACTGTCAATGGCGGTAGCCTTCATTGCCACAGAACCGATCCGGGAACCGATGCTGCGGTTATACAGAGCCATATAGCACTTTACCAGGATCGAAAATACCAGGATGCCGATAATGACAGGGGAGTAGTCAGGAACTTCCGGATGGAAAATCTTACTTACAGAGCTTTTTACCAGTTCGAAGCCCATGAGCACGATTAAAATAGAGACTAACAGCCCGGAGATATATTCGATCCGTCCGTGTCCGAAGGGATGGTCAGAGTCCGGCTTCTGTCCCGCCATTTTGAAACCTGCCAGCGTAATGATGGAGGATGCTGCATCCGACAGGTTGTTGAATGCATCCGCCGTGATGGCGATGGAATGACTGAAAAAGCCTGCCAGAGCCTTGGTAGTGAACAGGATCAGGTTGAAAAAAATCCCGACGATACCGCAGAGCATTCCATATGCCTGGCGAACGCCGGAATCCGTGACGTTTTCATGATCCCTGATAAATAATTTTACCAATAATGTAACCATAAGATATCCCCTTTTCCCAAATGAGAGTTTAAGGGATATTGTAGCGCATATGCAGGAAAAATACAAGTAAATCCGGATGATTTGCAGAAAAATGATTTGCAGAAAAAACGCCCAAAGATGCAGATCAAGAAATCAGCGGTTACTATTGCGCATCCGTCGTTTTCAGTGTATAATCTCGGTGGACGTAATGTAAGCTTTCAGAACGGATCCGGGACGCAGACCATTTTCCGGAGCCGTACTGGTAATTTATAATAATCAAAAGTAAAAATGGAGGAACGATCGATGAGAAAGAAACCGGTTGTATTAATGATCCTGGATGGTTATGGATTGAATGATAAGGTAGAGGGCAATGCCGTAGCACAGGCCAATACCCCTGTAATGGACTCCCTGATGAAGGAGTATCCTTTTGTACATGGTAATGCCAGCGGTATGGCAGTAGGTCTTCCCGAAGGTCAGATGGGTAACTCTGAGGTAGGTCATATGAATATGGGCGCCGGCCGTATCGTATATCAGGAGCTGACCCGTATCACCAAGGAGATCCAGGACGGCGACTTTTTTAAGAATGAAGCTCTGTTAAAAGCCATTGATAATTGTAAGAAGAACAACAGCGCCCTGCATCTGATGGGTCTGTTATCCGACGGTGGCGTACACAGCCACATTACCCATCTGTACGGCCTGCTGGAGCTGGCGAAGCAGCAGGGCCTGGAAAAAGTATATGTTCACTGCTTCTTAGATGGACGTGATACCCCTCCCGCCAGCGGTAAGAGCTATGCAGAGCAGTTAAATGAAGAAATGAAGAAAATCGGTGTAGGTAAGATCGCTTCTGTAATGGGCCGTTATTATGCTATGGATCGTGATAACAATTATGACCGTGTACAGCTGGCTTACGACGCCATGACCGAAGGTAAAGGCTTGACCGCTGCCTGCGGTATCTGTGGTATCCAGGAGTCTTACGACAGAGAAGAGACCGATGAGTTTGTAAAACCTACTGTTGTTGTAGAAGATGGCAAGGCAGTCGGACTGGTGCAGGACAAGGATTCCGTGATCTTCTTCAACTTCCGTCCCGACCGTGCAAGAGAGATCACTAGAGCCTTCTGTGATGATGACTTCAAGGGATTTGACCGTGTGAGAAAGGATATTACTTTTGTATGCTTCTCCGATTACGATCCTACCATTCCTAATAAAGAAGTGGCATTCCACAAGATCGCCATTACCAATACCTTCGGTGAGTGGCTGGCAGCCCATGACATGAAGCAGGCACGAATCGCCGAGACTGAGAAGTATGCACATGTAACCTTCTTCTTCAACGGCGGCGTAGAGCAACCCAATGAGGGAGAGGATCGTATCCTGGTAAATTCTCCCAAGGATGTGGCAACCTATGATCTGAAGCCGGAGATGAGTGCTCCTCAGGTTTGCGGGAAACTGCTTGATGCGATCCGCTCTGAAAAATATGATGTGATCGTGATCAACTTCGCAAACCCCGATATGGTAGGTCATACCGGTGTGATCTCTGCAGCCATCAAGGCGATTGAGACCGTAGATGAGTGCGTAGGCAAGGCAGTACAGGCAGTGAAGGATGTAGACGGTGTTCTGTTCATCTGTGCAGACCACGGTAACGCAGAGCAGATGATCGATTACACCACCGGTCAGCCTCATACCGCACATACCACCAATCCGGTTCCGTTCATCCTGGTAAACTACGATCCTGCTTATACGCTGAAAGAGGGCGGATGCCTGGCAGATATCGTACCTACCCTGATCAACGTGATGGGTATGGAGCAGCCTGCAGAAATGACAGGAAAGTCTCTGTTAATTAAAAAGTAATCACCGGAATATTTTCGGTAAGATCGCAGAAACCATAAAAGCAGAGGAAGATTCCTCAGGCACTTTGCACGGTGCCTGAGGATTTTGTAACTGATTTTTACATGATATCTTCTTATCAGCAGGAGGAAGAATTATATTATATGGAACAGAAGAAAAATCTGGTAACTCTGGGCAGCACCGGGATCACCGTAGAGAAAAACTCCTTCGGAGCGCTGCCCATCCAGCGGATCTCCAGGGAAGCAGCCATTGGACTGCTTCGCAAAGCCTATGCTGCAGGCGTAACCTTTTATGACACTGCCAGATACTATACTGACAGTGAAGAGAAAGTGGGCGCTGCCTTTGAGGGTATGCGTGACAAAATATATATCGCTACCAAGACCGGCGCCACCACAGCAGAAGGCTTCTGGAAGGAGCTGCACACTTCCCTGGAAAAATTAAAAACAGATTATATTGATATCTACCAGTTCCATAACCCGGCATTCTGCCCGAAGCCGGGAGATGGCACGGGATTGTATGAGGCCATGCTGGAAGCCAAAGAAAAAGGCATGATCCGTCACATTGGTATTACCAATCACCGTCTGAATGTAGCGCATGAAGCCATTGAAAGCGGACTGTATGAGACACTGCAGTTCCCTTTCTGCTATCTGGCTACCGACAAGGATCTGGAACTGGTACAGGATTGCAAAAAGGCAGGCATGGGATTCATTGCCATGAAGGCACTGTCCGGCGGACTGATCAATAATTCCGCAGCGGCATATGCATATCTGGCACAGTTTGATAATGTACTTCCCATCTGGGGAGTCCAGCGGGAGAGTGAGCTGGATGAATTTCTGTCCTATATAGATAATCCTCCTGCATTAACACCCGAATTACAGGCGGTGATCGATCGTGACAGAGAAGAACTGCAGGGAGAGTTCTGCAGAGGCTGCGGCTATTGTATGCCCTGTCCGGCAGGGATCGAGATCAACAATTGTGCCCGCATGAGCCTGATGATCCGCAGAGCACCTTCAGCAGCACAGCTGACAGACGAGATGCAGGCAAAAATGCGTAAGATCGAGGATTGCCTGCATTGTGGCAGATGTAAATCCAAGTGTCCCTATGGACTGGATACTCCGGCACTACTTGAGAAAAATTATAAGGATTACTGTGAGATCCTTGCCGGAAAAGCGTATTAACACATAGCAGATCTGAATAATAACCTCCTTATGGGACATACTTACCTAAGAAAAAGTAAGTTAAGGATGCCTGTAAGGAGGTTTTTTATGGAAAAATATCAGGAGATCATCGAAGTACATGGAAGGGAGATCCTGGATTCGAGAGGGAATCCCACGGTGGCAGCGGTTGTTACCGTGAAGGACAAAGAGACCGGCAGATGCACCAAAGGTATGGCGGCAGTGCCTTCCGGAGCCAGCACCGGACAGTTCGAGGCAGTGGAACTCAGGGACGGTGAGACCAGATATTTCGGTCTGGGCGTGCAGCATGCCGTGAAAAATATAGACGAGAAAATTGTCGGTGTTTTACTGGGAGAAAATGCCCTGGATCAGATTCACATTGACCGGATTCTGCGGGAGACGGATGGCACAGATAATAAAAGTAATTTAGGCGCTAATGCCATGCTGGCGGTATCCATGGCGGTGGCAAGAGCAGCGGCGGAGGCACTGGGACTTCCTCTGTACCGTTACTTTGGAGGAATCTCTCCGAGACTTCTGCCGGTACCCATGATGAATATCTTAAACGGCGGAAAGCATGCGGCGAACACTGTGGATTTCCAGGAGTTCATGATCATGCCCGTACAGGCGGAAAACTTTGCGGAAGGGTTACGGATCTGTGCGGAAATTTATCATAATCTGAAAAAACTGCTGGAGGAGAAAGGCTTGTCCACCGGAGTCGGGGATGAGGGTGGCTTTGCACCCAATCTGCCGGATGCGGAGAGCGTGCTGGATTTCCTCGTGGAGGCGATCGAGGCTTCCGGATATGTACCGGGGCAGGATATCAAGATCGCCATGGATGCCGCCAGCAGTGAACTATATAATGAAAAAACGGGAATGTACCATTTCCCCGGAGAGAGTAAGCTGAAGGGAGAGGAAGTCCTGCGGGATACCGGAGAAATGATCTCGTATTATGAACGGCTCGTAGAGAACTATCCCATTATCTCTATTGAGGACGGACTGGATGAAAATGACTGGGACGGTTGGCAGGAGCTGACGAAACGGCTGGGGGATAAGATCCAGTTAGTGGGAGATGATCTGTTTGTCACAAATACAAAACGGCTGGATGCCGGGATCAAACTTCATTGTGGTAATGCCATTCTGGTAAAAGTCAATCAGATCGGAACTCTGTCCGAAGCCTTCGAAGCGGTGGAAATGGCACACAAGAATGGTTACAAGGCTGTGATCTCCCACAGATCCGGCGAGACGGAGGATACCACCATAGCAGATATAGCGGTGGCACTGAATGCCGGACAGATCAAGACCGGAGCACCATGCCGCAGCGATCGTGTGGCGAAGTACAACCGGCTGCTTGCCATTGAAGAGGAGTTAAAGGATGTCGCGGCATATATGGAGCCGTTTTGCAAAATCTGAGTGACTGCGCAACAAAATGAAAACTACAAAAAATAAAAAATGTATAAAAAAGAAGAATTTTCTGCACCGGAAATTCTTCTTTTTTTTGAGGAAAACTATAGAGACATACATGGGAGAAAGAAAAAAGAACAAAAATATAATGTGTAAATATACATCATATACTGGAAAATATACACTATATACAGGAATTGAAAAACAGAGACTATTTTTATTGAAAAACTTTTTCATAAATATACAGACAAATGTGCGTAGCACACGAACACGGTGGAGATAAATCAGGAATAAGAAAAACACGGAAACTGGCAGATGCTTCATATGTAATTCAGTTGACAGCCTTGAAAAAGTGTTGTAATATAACAAAAGTCGTTGTCGGAAAAGTAAAGTACATTTTACGTACGTGTATACTTGCATACAAATACGAAAAGTGTATTTTATGAATGTCCGTAGGCAAAAGAAAAGCAAGGAGTTGAAGAGATGCTTAAATATATTGCAAAACGTATCGGTCTGGCGCTGATCACGATTTTTACAGTAGCAACACTCACTTTTTTCCTGATGAACATGGTCCCCGGTGGTCCGTTCCTCTCGGAGAAAGCAGTAAGCCCTGCTGCACAAGCAGCCCTGGAGGCAAAATATGGACTGGACAAGCCTTTGTCCCAGCAGTATCTGACGTATATGAAAGATGCTTTGCACGGTGACTTCGGAGAGAGTCTGAAGCAGAGAGGAAGAACCGTTACTTCTATTATAGTATCCAAGTTCCCTGTATCTGCAAGAGTAGGTGGACTTTCCGTTATCGTAGCGCTGTTGGTAGGTATCCCTCTGGGATGTCTGGCAGCTACCCATCGTGGCAAGACGCTGGACAGCGTGATCTCCGTGATCTCCACTTGTGGTATTGCGGTACCAAGCTTCGTTATATGTACTCTGCTTCTGTATTTCCTGGGAAGTAAGGTAAAGATACTGCCCACTTACGGAATCGGCACCTGGAAGCATTATGTGATGCCCGTGATCGCACTGGCATTGTACCCCACTGCTTATATTATGAGACTGATGCGTTCTTCCATGCTGGATGTTCTGGGACAGGATTATATGAGAACCGCTACGGCGAAGGGAGTAAAACCTTTCTTCCGTCTGTTCAAGCATGCACTGAGAAATGCACTGCTCCCCGTTATCACCTATGTAGGTCCTATGATGGCTTATACTATGACAGGAAGCTTCGTAGTAGAGAAGATTTTCACGATCCCCGGTCTGGGCAATGAATTTGTCAGCTCGATCATTAACCGTGACTACACCATGATCATGGGTACCACCATTTTCCTCGCAACACTGATGGTTGTCATGAATGTGCTGGTGGATATCGTATATAAGCTCGTCGACCCCAGGATCAAGTTGAAGTAAGATTAACAGGAAGGAAGATACCGATGAAAGAACCGAATGCTATGAGCTTTCATGTAAAATATAAACCGGAAGATTTTATGCCGGCGAACGAAGAAGAGAAGCAGAGCCAGGTCATCATGCGTGAGAGCGTGGGCTTCTGGCAGGATGGCTTCCGCAGACTTCGTAAAAATAAGGTTGCAATGGTCAGCCTCTTCGTTATTATTGTAGTTATGATCTTTTCCTTTATCGTGCCGGCATTTTATCCCTATGATTACAAGACACAGATCAAAGGAAGCGAGAATCTGCACCCCATGCAGTATTCCGAGAAAGAGATAGAGCGTATGGATGCGGGAGAGAAGGTATTCCCCCATGTGCTCGGTACCGATAAAATGGGCCGTGATTATGCCATCCGTGTTATGATGGGAAGCCGTATCTCCCTGCTGGTTGGTCTGATCGCTACTGCCATTATTTTTGTGATCGGTTCCCTGATCGGTTCCATATCTGCATTCTTCGGTGGATGGGTGGATCTGATCATCATGCGTATTGTGGATATTATCTATACGATACCGGATTTTCTGCTGATCGTGCTGCTGTCCTTTGCGTTAAAGGACCCTCTGGCGAATCTGGCACAGCTTCCCGGGTTCGGATGGATGCAGATCGTAGGATCTAACCTGATCAGTATCTTCATCGTATTCGCATTGCTGTACTGGGTAGGAATGGCACGTATGGTACGAAGCCAGATCCTGACCCTGAAGGAAAATGATTATGTCATGGCAGCCAAGGCTCTGGGAGCCAAGGATGGCCGTATCATTAAAAAGCATCTGCTGACCAACTGTATCGGTACGCTGATCGTTACCACCACACTGCAGATCCCTTCCTCTATTTTTACCGAGAGCTATCTGAGCTTCTTAGGTATGGGTGTGGCAGTTCCCCTGCCTTCCCTGGGAAGTCTTGCAAGTGATGCCATTAACGGAATGATCACATTCCCGTACCTGCTGTTTGCACCCTGTCTGCTGATCAGTCTGATCATCTTAAGCTTTAACCTGTTTGGTGACGGACTTCGTGACGCATTTGACCCGAAGCTTAAGAATTAATGGAAGGAGTAGTGAAGATGGATAACAATTATCTGGTAGATATACAGCATGAACGTCTCTCTTTCTTTACTCCTGCCGGAGAAGTAAAGGCACTGAACGATGTCTCCATTCACCTGAAGGAAGGGGAAGTACTGGGCATCGTAGGAGAGAGTGGTTCCGGTAAATCCGTAACCGCATACAGTCTGATGGGACTGACTGCTTATCCCGGTAAGCTGATCGGCGGAGAACTTCACTTCAATGGACACGAAGTGGAGAAAATGACCGAAAAAGATTTTTCCAAAATGCGTGGTAAAGAGGTTTCCATTATTTTCCAGGATCCTCTGACCAGCTTAAATCCCGTATATACCATTGGCAATCAGATCATGGAAGTGATCCGTCTGCATACCGATGCGGACAAGAAAAAAGCATATGCAAGAGCAGTGGAGCTTTTGTCGCTGGTAGGTATCAACGAACCGGAGAAGCGTATGAAGCAGTATCCTCACGAGCTGTCCGGTGGTATGAGACAGCGTGTCATGATCGCAATCGCGCTGGCATGTGAACCGAAGCTTCTGATCGCCGATGAGCCTACTACCGCACTGGACGTTACCATTCAGGCGCAGATCCTGGAGCTGATGATGGAGCTGAAGGACAAGCTGGGCATGGCGATCATCATGATCACCCATGACCTGGGTATCGTGGCGAGCATGTGTGACCGTATTGCAGTCATGTATGCCGGCCGTATCGTGGAGACCGGTACCTGTGACGAGATCTTCTACCATCCGAAGCATGAATATACCAAGGGCCTTCTGGAGAGTATCCCCCGTCTGGACAGCACGAAGCATGAGAAGCTGATCCCCATCGAGGGTAATCCGGTGGATCTTTTGAATCCTCCCGAGGGATGTGCATTCGCACCCCGCTGCAAGAACTGCATGAAGATCTGCCTGAGAGAGAATCCGCCCAAGACGGATTTTAGCGAGACGCATTATGCACACTGCTTTATGAACCAGAAAGCTGAGATGGAGGGAGGAAATACCAATGAGTGATAAGTTACTTCAGGTTGAACATTTGAAGCAATACTTCCCCGCAGGCGGCATGGGTAAAAACCGTAAGTTCGTGAAGGCCGTGGATGATGTCAGCTTTTTTGTGAATAAAGGTGAGACTCTCGGACTGGTAGGAGAGAGCGGCTGTGGTAAGACCACCACCGGACGTTCTATCTTACGATTATATGAGCCCACCGGCGGCAAGATCACATTTGACGGCAAGGTGATCCTGGACGTTGAAAATAAAGTAAAGGTAGATATGCTGCCTTACCGTCAGAAGATGCAGATGGTATTCCAGGATCCTTATGCAAGTCTGGATCCCAGAATGACCGTAGGAGATATCGTAGGGGAAGCCATAGATATTCATAAGCTGGCTGCCAATAAGAAGGAACGTCATGATATGATCATTTCCATGCTGGAGAAGGTTGGACTGAACTCTGAGCATGCGAACAGATATCCTCATGAATTCTCCGGCGGACAGCGTCAGCGTGTCGGCATTGCGAGAGCACTGGCAGTGAACCCGCAGTTCATCGTCTGCGATGAGCCGATCTCCGCACTGGATGTATCAATCCAGGCACAGGTGGTGAATATGTTCGAGGAGCTGCAGGAGCAGATGGGACTGACCTATCTGTTCATCGCACATGACCTCTCTGTCGTAAAACATATCTCCGACCGTATCGGCGTTATGTACCTGGGCAAAATGGTAGAGCTGGCAGACAGCTACGAGCTGGTAGCACGAAGCCTGCATCCTTATACCAAGAGCCTGATCTCTGCGATCCCCATTGCAGATCCCATCAAGGCAAGAGCAAGCAAACGTATTGTTCTGCAGGGAGATGTACCCAGCCCCTTAAATCCTCCTACCGGATGTCGTTTCCGCACCAGATGTCCTTATGCGGATGAGTGCTGTGCACAGAAGGAACCCGAATGGAGAGAAGTGGAAAAGGGTCACTACGTGGCTTGCCACCATGTGGAGAAGATCAATGCCTGAAATTAGGTATTGACAGCTGAGCAATTTAGCTGTTTAATATAAAGCTATACAAAGCATAGTGCTTTTGTATGAAAAGAAAGAGGAGGATAACTTTATGAAAAAGAAGTTAGCTATGCTGCTCACCGCAGCAATGCTGGTAGGTTCTCTGGCAGCATGCGGCAGCAGCGACAATGGTTCTTCTGCAACCGGCAGTGCCAGTGCAACTGACAGCACCAAGACCGATGCAGCAGCAACCGAAGTTAGTACCGAAGGCAAACAGCTTACCGTTCAGATCGGTCCCGATCCCGAGACCATTGATCCCGCACTGAACAGTGCAGTAGATGGCGGTAATATGCTGCTTCACTCTTTTGAGTGTCTTCTGACAATTGACCAGGATGGTAAGATCGCTCCCGGACAGGCTGAGACCTGGGAAGTATCTGAAGATGGTCTTACCTGGACCTTCCATCTTCGTGATGGATTAAAGTGGTCTGACGGCAGTGATCTGACCGCAGACGATTTCGTATACAGCTGGAAGCGTGTATGCGATCCCGTAGTAGCAGCTCCTTATGCTGAGACTGTTCTGGGTATGGTTAAGGGCTTTGACGAGGCACAGGCAGGTGATCTGGATGCTCTGGCAGTATCCGCTCCCGATGCTAAGACCTTCGTTGTAGAGCTTTCCAATCCCTGCCCTTACTTCGAGTCTCTGGCAGCATTCGCTACCCTGAGCCCTGTTCAGCAGGCAACCGTAGAGGCTAACGGCGATGCATGGGCTACCGCAGCTGAGACCTATATCTCCAACGGACCTTTCTACATTACCGAGTGGGTACCCGGTTCTCACATTACTATGTCCAAGAACCCTAACTACTGGAATGCAGATGCGATCAAGCTTGGCAGCATCAAATTCGTACTGATGGAGGATTCCAACGCAGCTTATACTGCATACCAGTCCGGTGATGTACTGTTCATCAAGGATGTTCCTACCCAGGAGATCCCCAGCTTACAGGGTAACCCCGAGTTCCATGTAGAGCCTAACCTGGGAACTTACTATCTGTCCATGAACCTGGAAGATCCTGCATTCGCAGATGTAAATGTTCGTAAGGCTCTGAGCCTGGCAATTGATCGTGATTATGTAGCAAATACCCTGATGCAGGGAACCTACTCTCCCGCATACAACCTCGTAGGTGAGGGCTGGGTAGATACCGACGGCAGCTCCTTCAATGCAAATGCTAACGGTGGTCAGAGCTATATCTCCGAGGATTTCGATGCTAACCTTGAGGAAGCTAAGCAGCTCTTAGCTGATGCCGGCTACCCTAACGGTGAAGGACTTCCTACCATCACCTATACTACCAACGATGCAGGTTACCACAAGGTTGTTGCTGAGTACTTACAGCAGGCATGGGGCGAGCTTGGTATTAACGTAGAAGTAAATATCGTTGAGTGGTCCAGCTTCACTCCGATGAGACGTAACGGTGAGTACATGGTAGCACGTAACGGATGGGTAGGAGACTACAGCGATCCTTCCAATATGTTAGACCTGTTCTGCACCGGCAACGGTAACAACGATGGTAAGTTCTCCAATGCTGACTTCGATGCAGCTATGGAGAAGGCAGCTTCCACCATGGATACCGCTGAGCGTTCCGCAGCTCTTCATCAGGCTGAGGATGTTCTGATGGAGCAGGTAGGATGCATCCCTGTTGCTTACTACAATGACTTCTGGCTGCAGAGCGAGAAGATCACCGGTATCTGGCATTCCGCTTATGGTTTCTGGTACTTCATGTATGGTGACATCGCAGAGTAATCTGTGGATCTGATCATTCAGAATAAAAACGAAGGCCCCCTGTGAGATCGTAAAGATTTCCGGGGGTTCTTTTTTGTGCCGCGTTTTCGGCGCTGTATTGTAAAATGTTGTTGCAATTGTGTACAATATATGGTAATATAAAATCTGCTTGACATTAGGAGGTGTGAAATGGAAGCATTAAGAGTAGTAATCAACATAATTTTTATATTGGTATGTGTAGCACTGACAGTGTTAGTATTGATGCAGGAAGGTAAATCCGCAGGACTGGGTTCCATCAGCGGCGCTGCTGAGACCTACTGGGGCAGAAATAAAGGACGTTCCATGGAAGGTATGCTGGTGAAGATCACGAAGATCCTTGCAGTATTCTTCATGTTACTTGCAGTCGTACTGAATCTGAACGTATTTTAATCATTACGAAGGATGACACTCTTGTGTGCATGGCATACAAGAGTGTTTTGTTATATGTAACTATTCAGAGCCTCGTAGAGGCGGTTTTGCGAATGGAGTTCTGGATAGTTACTGTTTGAGAGAGGTTACATGATAAACGAAATCAGAGAGAAGAGAAAAAAAGTAATTTGTGATCTGGTGAAGGATGATTTTTACGTTCCGATGAAGGAAAAGGAACTGGCAATGTTTCTTCAGGTCGCAAAAGAAGAACGGGAAGAGTTTCGTGAGATTCTGCGGGAACTTTTAGCGGAAGGAAAGCTTACCCTGACCGTTAAGGGAAAATATATGAAGTCCAACGGTAAGGTTCTGACGGGAACCTTTATCAGCAATGCCAAAGGCTTTGGATTTGTGGAAGTGGAAGGAAGGGACGAGGATCTGTTCATTCCGGAGGACAAGCAGGGTGGAGCATTCCATAAGGATACCGTGGAAGTGGCACTTCTGCCTGCGAAGACCGGCAAACGGCAGGAAGCGCAGGTCATTCGTATCATTGCCAGGGGAATGACCCAGGTGGTGGGAACCTATGAGCAGTCCAAGAGTAATTTTGGCTTTGTCATTCCGGATAACACGAAGATAGCACAGGATATTTTCGTGCCGAAGGAGTGGTCGAAGGGGGCCATGACCGGACATAAGGTCGTGGTGGAGATCACCGGATACGGCACGAATACGAAGAGTCCTGAGGGCAAAGTCGTGGAGATCCTGGGACATATCAACGATCCCGGTGTAGATATCATGTCTATCGTACGTGGCTTTGATCTGCCGGTGGAATTCGGCGAGAAGATCATGAGCCAGGTGGAGAGGGTATCCCAGGAGGTATCCGAGGCGGATTGTGCCGGACGCAGGGATCTGCGGGATGTGACCATGGTGACCATCGACGGAGAGGATGCCAAGGATCTGGATGATGCTGTCAGTGTATCCTTTGATGGGACATATTACCACTTAGGAGTACACATTGCAGACGTGACGAACTACGTGCAGGAGAATTCCGCACTGGACAGAGAGGCATTAAAACGAGGCACCAGTGTCTATCTGGTAGACCGTGTGATCCCCATGCTGCCCCATGCATTGAGTAACGGTATCTGTTCCCTGAATGAGGGCGTGGACCGTCTGGCATTAAGCTGCCTGATGAAGGTGGATGAAGAGGGCGAGATCGTGGACTATGAGATCTGCGAATCTGTGATCCGGGTCAATAAGCGGATGTCTTATACCGTGGTGAAAAAGCTGCTGGAGGAGCCAGAGTGTGTAGAGCATAATGCCGATATGCCGGACGGAACCTCCGGGGAAGGCGTAGAAACCTCAACAGACTATTCACAGTACAGGGAACTGCTCCCTATGTTCCAACAAATGGCTGAGCTCGCGGACAAACTGCGGAAGAAGAGACAGAAGCGGGGATCCATTGATTTCGATTTTCCGGAGTGCAAGATTCTGTTAGATAAGGAAGGACATCCACTGGATATTAAGCCTTACGAGCGGAATATAGCGACTATGCTGATCGAGGATTTCATGCTCGCAGCGAATGAGACAGTGGCACAGCATTTTTACTGGCAGGAGCTGCCCTTCGTCTACCGCGTCCATGATGTACCGGATCCGGAGCGGATCCAGAAGCTGTCTACGTTCATCAGCAATTATGGCTATTACATGAAGGCACTGGGGCGCAGGAACAGCAAGGTCTCCACGGAGGAGATCCATCCCAAGGAGATCCAGAAGCTGTTACAGAAGATTGAGGGAACTCCCGAAGAGCCTATGATCGCCAGACTGACCCTGCGTAGCATGAAACAGGCAAAATACAGCACGGAGTGTACCGGACATTTCGGACTGGCCTGTCAGTATTATTGTCATTTTACTTCGCCGATCCGCCGTTATCCGGATCTGCAGATCCATCGTATTATCAAGGAACAGCTGCGGGGACGCCTGAAGGAAGAGAGAGTGGAGCACTACCGGGATATTCTGCCGGAGGTGGCGAAACATTCTTCTGAAATGGAGCGCCGTGCCGATGAGGCGGAGCGGGAGACGGATAAGCTGAAGAAGGTAGAATATATGGAACAACACATCGGAGAGGAATACGAGGGTGTGATCTCCGGTGTCACCGGCTGGGGACTGTATGTGGAACTGCCCAATACCGTGGAAGGGCTGATCCATATTTCCACGATCCCGGGCGACTATTATCACTACAATGAGGCAGCCTGTGAGATGGTGGGAGAAGCCACCGGACGTTGCTTCAAACTGGGAATGCCGGTAAGGATCGAAGTGGAAGACTGTGACCGTTTTATGCGGACCATTAATTTCCGGCTGGTGGATAAATAAACCCATGAATCAAATGAACTGTTAGTTCATTGACAAATACGGAAAATATAGTAAACTGTAACTATTCAGAGCCGTTAAAAAGAAGCTCCGCAGGTGCGCCTTGTGAATGGGTTCTGAATAGTTACAAGGTTTTGAAGAGGTAGCCATGGCAAAAGGAAAAGAGTCCCAGAAGCTGATCGCGAACAATAAAAAAGCATATCATGATTTTTTCATTGATGAGACCTATGAGTGCGGCATTGCCTTGCACGGCACGGAAGTAAAGTCCATGCGTATGGGCAAGTGCAGTATCAAGGAGGCGTTCATCCGCATTGAAGACGGAGAAGTATTCGTCTACGGAATGCATGTAAGTCCTTATGAGAAGGGGAATATTTTCAACAAAGATCCTCTTCGTGTGAAAAAACTGCTGTTGCATAAGTACGAGATCAACAAACTGCTGGGCAAGATCAAGGAAAAAGGGTATACATTAGTCCCTTTGCAGGTATACTTTAAAGACGGTAAGGTAAAGGTAGAGATCGGGCTGGCACGTGGTAAGAAGCTCTATGACAAGAGGGAAGCCATTGCCAAAAAGGATCAGCGCAGAGAGGCAGAGAAGGAATTCAAGGTCCGCAATCTGTGATCCACAGGCTCTGATCCTGCAATGCTTTACTGCAAGTGCTTGACAGTGTGTGTGCCATCAAGTATACTTGGTCTGACAATTGAATAAGGGGTAGTAAAGGTTTCGACAGGGGTTTTGCAGCTGGAGAAGCGAGTCGCATGGTAATGCGTTAAATGGCCAAATTAAAATTAAACGCTAACGATAATTTAGCATACGCTGCCTAATGGCAGCAGTCGGCCCTAGGGCACTCACACCTTAGGATCCCGGCTTCAAACATGTGAGAAACGACATATGCAAAGCTTTGCGCATATGGGCGTAACATGAAGCTACTGAAATGCTCAGGGTGTTTATTCCCGGGGCGCGGAGGGAATGTCAAAGAATAAACTACACTCGTAGAAGGACAGGGAATAGGCTTTTGGACACGGGTTCGACTCCCGTCTACTCCATCATAAACTTAGCATTTATGCGGGTTTTCACAGGGTGGTATTGATTAGGTACTCAACTAGGTACTCAAATCAATATCAGAATAATTAGAGAAAGGAGAGTTGTACAAGTGCCTTTCTTCATACTAAAGATAAATCGACCATAGATCGGTTTATTTTTTTGCGCAAAAATAGGAGAGGTTTTCAGAAAAATCTTGGTAAAAGATTTTGATACCCCCCTACCCCCTCATTTTTAGTTGAAAAATCGAAATGGAATTTTTTCAAAATTTGGTGCAGATTTTGCATCGATTTGTTCTGAAAAATGTGATCTGATTTTGGATATAGTATCCCTGATTATTCTTCCATAGTTCTGGTGGCACACTCCACAAACTTATAATATGCCCCGCCTGCGGCTCTGACTGGCTCAAATTTTGACGATAGGAGAGCAGACGCAGAAACTCACGTATAGACAGCATAATTGCCTTAAAATGGATTTTACGCGGTCGCTCCCCATGTGTCAATCTGTTTCGGTCGGTAAGTGTACACTTTTATTTATAGCCTGCGCCAGCTGCTCCGAGGACTTGGCAAGATATTTCTGTGTTGTTGTAACGCTGGCGTGCTGGAAAAATTCCCTTGTTGCTTCAATATCATGGCCGGAGTTTTTATAGATCTGCTGGCCGGCAAACTTTCGGAAGCTATGTGTTGAGGTCTGCGGGATGCCTAAATATTCCCGAGCAGCCTTAAGCGCTTTCTGTACAGCCCTTTCTGTAAATTGGAATATGCGCCGCTCTGGGTTGATTCTATTTTCTTCGCAGTAGTCTCGAATATAGTTATAAACCGGTTCCGGTACCTGGTGCCGCCGTGCCTTACCTGTCTTTTCTTCCACGATGTCCATTCTGTAGTGATCGCCATCACGCACCAGAGAAGAAAGGGACAAGTGCAAAATATCACCGATCCTGCAGCCTAAATTAGCCTGTATAACTAAGCAGCAGGCCATATGTGGCGCAGGGCGGTGTATTACGTTGTCTTTTCCGGTGTAGCCGGTGCGGATTAGCGAAACAATACGGTTATAGCTTTCTTCATTAACTGCCAGTGTAGTATAAGCTCCCATGTGATTCTATCCCCTTTCTAACTTGTAAATTGCCCACCGCAGGGCGGCGGCTGTCTCTGTGTCGTGTTCGCGCTCTGCGCGTTCCAGTAGCTTATAAAGCCGTTCGAGGTTCTTTTCCTTCATGTGCTTTTTTTCTCCTTTCGTTTGAATATAAAACCGCCGCCGGTAGTGATCCGGCGGGCATCCTCTGCGGCGGCTATTGTTCGCAGTTTATATCTGCAAGCTCTTTGCGTATTTTCTTGATCTCTGCAAGGTATACCGGGTTATCTTTGCAGGCTTCGAGGTTGTCCAGTCGTCTTATTAGTTCTTCTTTTCTGCGTTCGTTTTCGCTCATGGCGTAATACCTCCATATTTTCAATTTTTCCCGTTTCCGGGTAAAAGAAAGCCGGGGCATGATCCCCGGTGTAAGCCTGTCTTACTTGCTTAACTCTCTATAGTACCGAATCACATACCCGGCAAGCATTCCGCAAAATAATAATATAAGGTTTTCCATGTGTAGACCTCCGTCAAGCTGCCGTTCTGACAATGTCACAAATAACGGAATATGCCTGTAAAAGTGCGTTTCCCTGTACGTCTAACCATTCCCGACCGTATCCGGGGGCAAGTTCGCCGCCCTTCGTTTTCTTAAGCTCAGACGGGCAGCAGAGACGTTCAGCAATGTCACAATCATAAATCAGAGAGCAGCCGCCATAACTGTACTGTTTCCAGTCAGCCGCACCATTCAGCAAAAGGCTTTTTAACTCTGCCTTGTCCTGCGGGATCTCTTCAACTTCCAGAGCTTCGACAAGCTCATAAGCATAGAGCTTTACTCCCTTGTCCCATGCACTTCTTGCCTTGCTGTTGTCGATTGCTTTTAATAATTCATTCTTTGCAACGGTTATTCAGAAAGGATAAGGTGATCCATTTTATCTCCCGACCGCAGGGATAAGTGGTAAAGAAGATTGTGCGTGACCATTTTGCCGGTGTCGGTAATATGGTTGCAGGCGGCGCACGTTAAGTGGTGGTGGGCGGTGCGCCAAAAAATATTATTTGGAAGCAAGCATGTTTTTGAATAAAATAATTGAAAAGAGTTAAGAAAAACAATATAATATATTTATTAAACATTAGGGGAGATGCAATTGTGGAAGGATTCTTATATGTTTTTCAGAATTATGTTTGGGTTCCGATTATAAGTGCGATTATAGGCGGATTACTATCTATTTATGTAGTTGAAATATGGAAAAAATTACAAGTAAGTAGAAAAAAGAGATTGGATAAGAAAATAGGTGAATTTATCATTTCTGGTGATTGGAATTCAGTTTTTGTAGAAGGAAAGGATATTCAAACTGAATTGGTTCATATTGATCAAACAGGAAGAGTGATAGAAGCAACCATGAAAATGGGGGATAGAACATACAATTTTAATGGTGAGTTTAAAAATCAAATATTAGTTGGAGCGTATGAATCGAAGAATAGAAAGAAAGATGAAAGGGGAACGATTGTTCTTAGATACATAAATGAAAACTTACTATGTGGATATTGTACTTTTGTCTATCAGAACAGGCAAGTTTATAATAGTCCATATGTGTTGGCCTCAGTTTCAAGCCATAAAGTAGACAAGGGGACATATCAGTTCTGCAATGGTTGTGTTGGCAAGTTTGATTGTTGCTGTAACTGTGAATCAATAGATATGCCCATCTTGTTACCATTTGAAGCAAAAAGTATATCTGCCATCACTAAAAAAAGTATAGATTCTTTTGCCGAAAAGAAAACGAATAATTTGTATCAAATGAAAAGAGTGGGCGATGATCCAAACAGGGAATGCATTTTTTTCCAAAATAATAGGTGTTCAATATACAATAATCGCCCAGTAGATTGTAGGATGTTTCCGTTTGATTTTAAAGAATTTGATGGAGAGTATTGGGTTGTGTATTATAATAAGGTATGTAACGCAATTCCTGTTGATAAGGAGGAAATTGCTGCTTGTGGCTATAATATACGACCGTTATTGGAAATAGTAATGCCTTATATGTCAGAATGTTCAGACCCTATTTTTAGTGAGAGGTTAAATAAACAAGAATGTATTAAGTTGTTTAGCGTAAATCAATTGCGTGATGATGGATGAAAATATTTTGAGGATGGTACTTCATGCGTTCACTAAAAAAGAACAAGCAACCGTTCTATTACGTCACCTACGATGCCGAGAAAAAGGTGTACGACCGTGACGAGGACGGTAATATCAAGTACATAGAGATTGACGGAGAGAAAATCCCAGTCGAGATAGGAACAGAACCAGGTTATAGTGACCCGGTTCTTTTTTATGCTAACATTTCCGCAGGCAAGGGCGATGTGCAGGCTGATGTGTTCGGAAGTAGCGTTGATTATTCCCGGACAATATCTACTTGCAATATGGATTGCCCGATTACCAAGCTGACACGGCTATGGATTGGTTGTGAGCCGCAGTACAACGAGGATGGATCTGTGAATGGCGATAGTGCTAATTATGAGGTTGCCGCACCGCCTGCGAAAAGTCTGAATGGTATTGTAATTGCGATTAAGGAATTGCCGGAGGGATGATATGGAAAACAGAAAAATCAATATCCTTGGAACTGAATATCGGATTGAATTTCGAAAAGAAGACGAAGATACCATTTTGAAAGACTGTAATGGTTACTGTGATGTGACCGTTAAGCTGATTCTCAAAAAATTTGGAACTGGAATAAAGAGATAAGTGGCTCCTATGCGGAGCCCCTTTCTGAAAGCGATAACATAGAAAGAGCAGCATTGAAGCTGCTCTTTTTGAGTGCAAGGAGGATGTAAAATGGAAATAGTATTATGCATAGTGATCTCTATTATTGTTTCGGCAGTAGTATCCATACTGATGCTGAAATTTTTCACTTACAAATACTTTGAGGTGATTGATTCCTATATTAAAGGCTTATTTGATAACTTTAGGAATACAACAGGATACAAATAATTCTCCTAAAGGAGATAATTTTGCAATTCCCTTTTCTAATGCTATTTCATACATTGAATATTTTTTCTTAGTAGAAAAGAATATACTACTGTTAAGAAATGGGGTGTATATGTCTTCGTTAGAAAAATGTGCTGTCCATGATATTTCTATAAGCCCTAAGTGCTGAAGTGATGAAATGGAAATACTTTTTTCATTAGGCATCATTTCAGAAGAGCCACTAAGAAAAATATTTCTTACGACTACATCATAAGATGTTTTTTCTTTGTTCAAGTAGCATCTGATATTACAGATGGGCTGCTCACTACTTGATTTGAAACATTGTAATAATTTTGCATCATTAGAACTCATTTGACCGATAATTTGAGCAAAAGAAGGATGAACATTTTTCCCAGAGTCAGTTGCTGAAGTAAGCAAAGCAACGAAAAGCTGACGAAGATCATCTTCCTCAACACAATATTTTGCCTCATCAAGAGTTTTAAGAACTATTTGTGTGGTAGGCTCTTTACGACGTTGTTCGGGTACGGTTTCCAAGGAGTCTTCTAGTTCTTTTTTGAATTTTTCAAGATCTTTGGTATACTTAATACGGCGTTTTTCAGCTAACTGAGAAATCCCACCAAAAGCGAGAAACCAACAATCCGACAACGTTTGCCCAATGCCTTGAGTTGGTAAATCAGTTACATTTTTAATTGCATTGTCTACGGATTCGGGAAGATTTGCATTAATATTGATGTCAGTCATATAGGTGTACCTCACTTTCCTTTGTCTTGTGTATACTATCATTATAATTAGTGATAAATTAGGTTTCAATGATAAAAAGCATAGGATATATTTCTATATAATGGCATATCTACTTCGATAAATCGAAATGCTGGAGCTATTGAAAAAATACGGATTCTGTAGGACAATGGTAACATAATAAAACCGTGAATGCGGGGAAAGTACAGGGGATAAAGGCATGGTAGGAAAGAAAAAACATATCAAATTTACTTATTATGATGTGGTAACACAGGACGATGATGGTAAGGAGAGTCTTTATGATTTAAGGAAGTGGTTAGACACTATTAGCAAAAATGAAATTGCAGATAGAATAAAAAGAATAGGAGATGTGCAGGGAAGACTAGAAACTGCGCAGGTAATAGAAAAAGGATATTATGCATTGGATTTTATGCGACTGGATGAAGCAAGTGATGCATACAAAGCAAAGGAAAACGAAAAAGCTGAACATATAGATTTAGAAAATGATGAATACTTAGGAAGAAATACAGTTGCTTTATATGATGAAGCAAATCATATTATTCTAATACAAAATAACAGAGGATCATATTCTGCAAATGCAATACAAAACTACATTAACGCTACAAATGGCGGAAAATGTTGTTATTTTAGACCAGTCCTTGATATTTTTGACACAGCAAGGTGTAAAAAGGGAATAATTAAAAAGATTTATGTCGGCTGTTCAGCAGTCAATCAATTTGACACTGATGGTTCAAAAGCTTTTGAGAACATTATTGAATCCTGTGATGAATTGGGTGGTTACACATTTTACATTGAAATAGGAATTGGCAGAGGAAAAAATAGGCAGTTAAGTAACCAAGGAATATATTCTGCGGTAAACACATTGCTTCGTAATAGAGGATGTTTATCAAAGGCAAAAATAACTTTAGCAGATGATAAAGACGCAGATTTGTATGATTTATTTGATAATGTACGTACTGGAAAATTTGATTTAACCGTGCCCGAAAGGGGCGAGTTAGACTTTATGCAGATTGCAGGAAATATATATTATCAATATGTTAATAAATAAGGGGATGTTGTAATATGATTGGCAATCCAATTAGAAAAAATGAGGTATTTAAAAAGACTCTTAATAGTTGGAGAGGGATATACTGCATTGTTTTGCCTATTTTTTCGGTTGTAGCATACTTTATTTGCTATAAAATATGGGAGATTAAGATATGGGAGAGTAAGAATTTCCCAGACACGCTTACTTCAATGGTTACCTTTGTGTCAATAATAATAAGCTTTTTTGGAGTATTACTTACTATACTGATTTCAGCAAAAGAAAAATCAGAGCTTATCAATTATTTCTTGGACACAGCGGACAAGGAGGTATTTGCGTCCTCTATTAAAAGGTTGATATTACATGGTCTACTTACGGTGATTATTTCGGCTATTCTTTTTATGTATGACATAATGTCTGAATGTGAGATTGTAATATATGTATGTATTGGGATATTTACGTTAGTTCGATTTACAACATTGACATATCGGTTTACAAATATTTTATTGATGCTATTCTTAAAAGATAGAAAAGTTTATGCAAAAATAGAAGATGAAAAATTGTCAGAAGAGGCTGTAAAAGAATTAGATGAACGATTGCAAAAAGGAATATAAATAACAATTAGGTCTGAAGCACTTACCTTCGGGTAGGTGCTTTTCTTATACCCAAAATACCGACTGTCGACTAGATGGCAGCCGCCAACCGGAACAATTAGAGGTGGAGATCATGGCTTACAGTGGATGGCTCTTAAAGATTGGAAATTACACAGTGGATGAAGGTAAACGTCAAATCCTACGCCTACCCTTAAATTTAACGCCGCTTTTATGAGCGGCGTGGTTTCCGGCATTCCTCGGGAAGCTCCTCAGCCTAGGGCATCAGCTGATCTAGTTTTGCCGGATCTATATTTCCTTTTTCGTCACAATACTTAGGCAGCTCCGTGAGGATATACCTAAAGTAGTAGTATGGGCGCAGATTGTTCAGCTTTGCTGTTTCTGAAATACTGTAAACAAGAGCGCTGGCTCCGGCACCTTTTGCTGTGTTATGGAACATCCAGTTCTTTTTGCCGATACAGAAAGTCCGGATAGCCCGCTCGGAAGCGGAGTTATCGATTGGGATATCCCCATCGGTCAGAAATACCTTTAAATAGTTTTCCTGATGGATGACGAAATTTAGTCCCTGTCCGGTCCTGGATTTCGGAGGCACCGCACATTCTGCAGCCTGTTGTTTTGCCCACGCAAAGAAATCCTCAACCAGCGGCTTTATCCTTGTCTGCCGCTGTGTAAGGCGATCCATTGCCGGAAGTTCTTTCAGTTCGGTATCGATCCGGTAGAATTCTGCGATCTTTTGTAATGCCTGGTATGCTACGGAATTTTTTACTGACAGGGGATCCTTTTTATCCGCTGCCTTTACGGCATCTGCAAAGGCTCTTCTTGCATGTGCCCAACAGTCTGCGTTTGTCACTCCCGGCAGTTTTTGTCCAGCAGATGATACTGCTCCAGACTGTCCGTGACCAGAACTCCTTTGTAGTTCCGGTAAAACTCCAGCGGCTTTTCGTGATCCCTGCCTTTCTGGTATTCGTAGATCACCACAGGACGTTCCTTATAGAACTCCCCGGAACGGTGTACCCACATGTAGCATTTACTGTTCGGACGGTCACTGTCACCGATCACCTGTGTAGGTGTTTCGTCTGACTGCGTCACCGGCAGGGACAGCAGCTCCTGCTTCATGCGTTCCACAAACGGTGCAAAATATTTCTCAGCACACCGGATGATCCAGTTCGACATGGTCTGTCTGGAGATATTTACACCATTCCGCTGAAACTCCTGCTCGACTCTGTGCAGTGCAGAGGAGTTCACATATTTTACATTCAGAATGGATGCAAGCAGGGAAGGAGTAACGATGCTTCCACGCAGAAGGTCCTTGGGGCGTTTTCCACGTAAGAATTCGTCCTGATGATCTCCGCCGGTCCCCACGTAGACTTCCACGGTATGTACTTCCACCATCCAGGATTCCGGCTCATGGCGCAGTCTTTTGTAGGTTTCATCCTTCATTCTGCGCCAGTTGCCTGCACCATAAAACGTATCCAGTTCTTCTGTGGATACCTGATAAGGAGGAAGGATCTCTTCCGGGAAATCTTTCAGATCCGTTTCCCGCTGCCCTTTTTTCTTATGGTTACGCCGGGATGGAAGTACTTCCTCCGCAGCAGGCTCCGGGACAGACAGATTGCAGCAGCTTTCTGCCTCATCAAAGAAGGACAGCTGACCATCTATGGAATCCAGCGTTTCTGTGTGTTTTCCGAAACGATAGCTGTTCGCTATGCGTACCTGTTCGATCAGCCGCTCGATGTTCTCATTCAGGGTATCCAGCTGTCCCTGCATCATAAGAACGATGGTGATCAGTTCTTCCCTGCTGCAGTTATTCAGTTCTTCCAGTGTATGTCTGCCTGCCATTGTTCCGCTCCTTCAACTGTTTTCATTCTACCAGAAAACACAAAGGATTGCGAACCGGCACCCCCGCAGGTTTCGTCATTCTGCCTATGCCTGTATGGCGGTGTGATGGTCATGGAGCCAGGGAAATATAAAGTTTTCAAGGTGCTGAAATTTTATCCGGATCCTCCTGTGGATACGTCACAGACCATAAAACAGCCTTCAGAGAGGCTGTAACACCGGGAATGGATCTGACCGGATAACAGGCATAAAAAATCTATGTTTTGCACAAAGATCAGGTGGGTTTTTGCGGTGTTACTTCCCTGACTTTTGGGTTCAGGGGATTCAGCCCCATCATAAGATAACGGAACTGTTCCTCTGTAAGGTCTGCGGCCTCTTCGCTGGTTCTCGGCCAGGACAGGGAACCTGCCTCCAGCCGTTTGTAGAGCTGAAGAAAACCGTCTCCCATCCATAGAAGTCCCTTGATGCGGTCGGACCGTCTGCCACAGAACAGGAATAAAGTTCCCTTTTCAAAAGGATTCTGATGGCATCTGTCTCCGATGATCATGGACAGCCCATCGATCCCTTTGCGTAGATCCACATATCCGCAGGCAATCACGACTCTGCGGATACCGGCAGCATCTTCAAGCATGAAGCACCTCCTGCAACAGCCTGCAAAGCAGGGACTCTGAAATATCGTTTGATAATTCCAGCGTCAGGCGGCCTGATCCGATCACTGCAACCGGAGTCATTGCTGCCGGGACGGTTGGCACCGGTGTTGTGTCCAGGGCAGTTTTTACCGGGATTTCTACAAAAGAGAGGGCAGACGGGGTGGTGGCTTCCTGGAGTCCCTCCTGTTCACAGACTTCCCGGCGGATCTTTCGGAGCCAGTAATAGTAAGATTTTTCAGAAATATCGTTTTCAGCAAGCCACTGCTTTGCCGTAGTGCCTGCCGGTCTGTCCTGGCACTGTCGAATGATGTTTATCCAGTTCGACCTGCGGACAGTGTGAGTTAATTGATCCATGAGCTTGTGACTTTGTGGGGTGTAGATGAAGAGAAATTAAACAGATATGCCAGACATAACACGAAAAGCCTGCTTCATGTTACCGTGACACCTTTGCAAAGAATCTTATTTGAGACGAAAGAAGACAGGGATGCAAGACGGCGGGCAGCGAGTACAGAGGAACTGATGATGGAGATTGTACAGGATCCAGACTGGCAGATGTATATAATGACCAATAAGCAGAATTACTACGGTGCGGTAAATATGCTCTATCAGGATGTACTGAAAATCGTAGCAGAAAAATTAAATGCGAACCTCTACATCCTTCCCAGTTCTGTCCATGAAGTTTTGATAGTTCTCGAAAGCAGTAGCACAAGTGCAGAAGAACTGTACCAGATGGTTTGTAAGGTCAACCGTACAGAAGTAAGTGTGGATGATTTCCTGACAGACAACGTGTATTACTATAATCGTGAGAAAAACACCCTGAATGCGTTTGTAGAAGCAGAGTAATAAAGACCACCTACAGTGATTGATTGCTGTAGGTGGTTGTTTTATATACTTAATTTCTTGACTATACTCAATAGATTGACTATAATATAGGAAGCTACAAAAATCTTATTTAAGAGGAGAAATAAAATGAAAAGAAAACTAATGATGGTAAGTATGATGGCGATTCTCTCTCTGAGTTTGTTTGCCTGCGGCAGTAAAGATACTACAAGCAGCAGTAATGGCAGTGCAAGAACAAACACAGAAAAAGAAGCTGACACAAAGAATGAAAACGTTGGCACATTTAGCCAGTTGTTTACAAACAATGAAGTAAGCGTCTGGTATTTATGTGATGCGATTGATAAGGAAGCAACACCGGACGTTTATGTGGTGTATGGAGATGGAACTTATCTTAATATGGAGGGGAAAAAGAGCAAGACATTTGCAGAGTTATCGAAAATGACCGATGAAGAGATCGCTTCATGGGTAGAGGAGGATTGGAACAACAGAAATGAAGTTTTGATGTATTATCATCAACATAAAGATGAACTTAGACAAGATGCAGAGAATTCCATATCCGATTCAACAGATAGTGATACAATTGCAATGATAGCACTTGATGATGCATATAGGGAAATTAGTGGAACTACATCAGAAGGTGGAGAGGAATTAGACCCAGATTACCTAAATAGTGTGCAGGATCAGGTAAATGCTGCAAAGGATTACATTATAAATGAAATAAATACGAAATTGGCAGAGCAGGGTGGTATTGCGAAACCTCGCTACGGTTTCTCCATTTATACAGATGCATCCGGAAATAATGTGGATAAGGAGGCATTGATTTTAGAAAGGAGTGGGCGGAAAGAGATTTCCACTACAAATGATATTAAATCGGGTGATGTCTATGACTCGCACTACAGTGGGTTCTTTGTAAGTGATGGAAAATATTTCTTGATGAGAATGAATCATGACATGGCAGTTACATTTGATGAAATCGGTGCAGATGGCATTTCTGTAGATGAAGATGTAGTTTTTGAATGATTTTCATAAAATTAAAAAATCGGCAGGGGCGTTAGAGCTCCTGTCGATTTTACTTTGTCTTATCATGTTCGATAATGTCAGAAACAGGACAATCGAGGATGTAGCAGAGCACATCGAGTGTCTTTGTAGTGATGGCTTCTCCCTTTTTCATGCGGTGGATGGTATTGGCGGAAACACCGTGCTTAAAAATCAGTTCGTATTCTGTCACATTTTTGCGAAGTAGGGTGTCAAAAAAAGGTTTGTATGATATCATGTTATTAGATTGAACCTCCTATCACATATTATAAAAAGAGTATCATACTTAATTTCTTGACTATACCTAATATATTGACTATAATGTAAGAACGATAGAGAACGATCACATGAAAACAAAAGTTAATCGCTCGAAATAAATTCTCTCAACGAAAGCGAGGAAAACCAACTATGAAACACAGAACACACAAGCTCGCTGCGAAAGCCGTAGCAGCAATCCTTTGCGCAGCACTGATGCTGACCGCATGTGGCAGCAAGGAAACAACCAGTAACAAAACTGCCAGCACAGAGACCACCTCTGTAACAGCTACAGAAACCAATTCTGTAGAATCCACTGAAATGACAACCACAGAAGCAACCGTAGAGCCGACCGAAGCTCCCACAGAGACTGCTCCTGCGGAATCTCCTGCACCCGCTGTAGAACCCACAACAGCATCTGTAGAACCCACTGCTGTAAGCACAGGGTATACTTATTCGGAACTTAACCAGACCATGTATGCAAAGTCCGCAGTAAATGTCAGAGACCTGCCCAGCACGGATGGTAAGAAAATTGGCAGCCTGAAAGCCAGCCAGGAAATCACAGTCACAGGCAAGTGCGACCAGACAGGCTGGTATCGCTTTGATTTAAACGGCACCACTGGTTATGTAAGTGACAAGTACATCGTATCCGAAAAGCCTGCTGTGAATACCGTTGCAAGTGCAAACAACAGCAGCAATACTGCTGCAACACCTGCGCCCGCACAGACAACTACAACAGGTACGACGGACACCTCTGGAGAATACTTCGACAGAGCCATGGCAGAACAGGTGTTCGCATTAGTCAATGCAGAACGTGTAGCAAACGGTATCCCTGCACTCATTTGGAGTGAAGACATGTACAACATCGCTGTACAACGGTGCTACGAAAATGATGTTCACGAAGGCGTAAGAGCCGGAACTACAGAAAACTATTCAGAAGGTCAGCAGACCGCTGAAGAAATCTATCAGAGCTGGCACGACAGCCCTGGACATCACGACACATACATGCGCCCTAACTATGTTTACAGTGCTGTAGCCGTAAGAATAGTACCACTGATGGGTGGCGCACTGGGAAATATTCACATTCACTATCAGGTATTTGACCTGAACAACACAGCTGCAGACAGCTCTGTAACCATCAACACTCTTGTACAGGATGACTCCGTCGCAGCAGCCCCTAAGACTGCCGACGAGAACACTGACACGTCATCCTCGAATGTAGGCTGGTCGATGACCCCGCCCACGCAGGAAGACGGCTTGAATAAGTGGCAGGAGCAGAACCCTGATGTGGAAGTGTCGTTCGGAAATTAAATAGCGAGTACCAAGGCGGACGCTGATGCGTCCGCCTTTCCTATTTTACGGAAGGTCTGCTGTACAGACCGGGCGTAATACGAAAAAGAAACGAAAAAGAAAGGCTGTCGCTTGACAGAATGGTAAAGAATTATGGATCGAGATATGGACTTATGGAATGCTCTACAGAAGCACATGGGGCATAATGTGAAAATCACGTTCGAGGGTGAGAAAGACAACCCGGAGAACATCTTACTGCAATGTGAGGACTGCCATTTCGATATTTTGAGTGCTGACATTGAGACCGTGTGTGCGAGAGAGGATTGTTGACAAAGGAATAAGGAAAAGCATACCGCAAAGAATAATAGCATACTCCATTGACTGCATAACAAAATTTGTGTATAATTTTACTATCACAGAAGGAGGTGCTTTTATGCCGACCATTAAATCAAGTGCTGACTTGCGGAACAATTATAATGAAATATCGACCTACTGTCATAACTACCCGGAACCTGTTTTTATTACGAAGAATGGAAAAGGTGACCTTGCTGTAATGAGCATTGAGGCATACGAAGAATTAACCAGCCGCTTTGAACTATATAGCCAGATTAAGGAAGGAATGGACGATATTGCCGCTGGCAATACCAGACCGTTTCAAGAAGCCATGGCTGATATTCGGAGCCGCCGCAGAAGATGAATTATCAGGTACACATTACCAAAACTGCGGAGCATGACATTGCGAAAGCAGCAGATTACATCGAATTTGTCTTGAAGAACCCACAGGCAGCAGACCATCTGCTGGATGTTGCAACGGAAAAAATCGGCGAACTGACCCAGATGCCGGAGAAACTACAGCTGGTGGATGATCCCGTTTTGGCTGGTTGGGGAATTCGATTTATTAGGGTAAACAATTATCTTGCGTTTTATACCATAGACGAAGACAAGAAGGTGGTAATCATTGTACGTTTTCTTTATCAAAAAAGCAACTGGAACACCATTCTTCGACAAGGATTTTCGCTCATTTAAGGAACCTGCTTTTGCAGGTTCTTTTTTGCAGTCCGTCGGACTGCCGGTGGGAGACTTGGAAGGAGTGTGGCAAATATGAGGAAGAGAATGCTTTCAGGTATCAGAGACTTATGGATTGTCCTGTTCTGTCTGACGGAGAGAACGTTATTACAGATTCTTCTTGCAGTACCCGTTCCGGTCAGAATGGTTCTTGCGGGAGTACTGACAGCAAAGTATGTGGAGTGTCTGTTTTGCACAAGCCTTAGCATGACAATCCTTACCGTTGTGATGACTGTCTTTGTGGCTACAAATATCAAGAAGTGGAACGCAGAATTTCAGATCATATATGTGACGGCAAGACTCAGAAAGCGTTCACGACAAAAGGCATATAATTTCAGAATAAACTAGAGAATCTACGGGCAGCCGAAAGGCCGCCCATTTTTTAGCCAGATAAAATGTACCATCTTTGGGAGCAGAATGAATCATTTTCCAAAAGATAATCAGTGAAGAAAGGCTCGAAAAAACAGTTGTACCAACGAGTGGTTGTAGGAAGAATATTTGACATCCTGTGTCGAAACATTCATAATAAAATACAGGATAAAAGTAAGGGAAAGCGAAAGGAGAAAGCAGCATGGAATTTGAAAAGTTTGAGGAAGTATATCAGGTACTGGAAGCGCAGAAGGAAAAGGACGAGACCGCCGCAGAACTGTATGCAGATGTAAAGGAGTTTGCCTACAAGTATGCAACGATGCGGTATCGGTTCAGCGAAATGAGCAGAGAAGAGAAAGCCGAGAACGACAGCTACCGCACCAGCCAGCACAACCGGTTCATGGACAGCGTCCGTATCTATTTCCGTTATCTACAGAACAACGGGGTGAATGTGCCGGACATCAGCAAGCTGGAAGCGGATCGGAAGATTTTCGGTAATTTTGCCTGCTACTATATTTTCCGCATTGAGTGTGAACAGGCATAGAGGGAAGTATGTGCCATCTTGCGATAGAATGATAAATGTGCTATTGTTACATAATAAGAATGTTCCATGTGCAGAAAAGGAAGATGCACAATGAATAGAAGGGATATCGTATATGTGTGAATTTAAACTTGAAGAGTTAGAAGTATTCAACTTTCGCAAATTTGAGAATGAAAGATATAAGTTAAATCCACAAATGAATGTTTTCGCAGGAAAGAATGGTTCTGGAAAGACAGCGGTGTTAGAAGCAGCCTGCGTTATGCTGGGGGCATATCTTGCGGCATTCAAGACATATGTACCAAGCCGATTTGTCAGAAATATTCATCCGGAAGATAGTCACCTAAAGGTGTTGAGTGCAGAAAAGCAGAATGTTTTGACGGCGGGTGGAGTTCATCAATACCCCTGTTATGTTAAATGTAAGGCAACATGGAATCATATGGGGGAATCTGTTGAATTTCAGCGAATTGTGATAAAGGAAGATGGTAGAACTAAATTTGACGGAAGCAATCCTATGCAGTCGCAGGTTGTTTCTTGGGAAAATGCCATTGCAAAAGCAGATCATTCCGATGAAGCAATTTTGTTGCCTCTTGTCTTGTATTTAAGTTCAGCCAGACTTTGGAATGAAAATAATGCCAAGACCGGGAAAAATGGAATCTATAATAGAACGGAAGGGTATAATCGCTGTCTTGATAATAAAAGAGGAACAGAGCTTGCATTTGAATATATCAAGAGATTACGAGATGTTGCAAATGAGGAACAGGATGGAAAAAATTTTCCGGCATATAATGCAATTTTAAACGCAATAAATACAGCATTTCAAGAGGAACTGGCTCCCGGAGAGCAGGTGATTATTTCTACAAGGTATGTTTCGGATATTGTAGCATTAAAGAGTGCGGATGGAACGATACTTCCTTTTAGTACCTTGAGTGATGGCTATAGAAACGTAATTAAAATTATTCTGGAAATCGCTACACGTATGTGCATTTTAAACCCTTATCTTCAAGGAGATGCACTACAAAAGACACCAGGAGTGGTAGTGATAGATGAACTTGATTTGAGCTTGCATCCTACATGGCAGAAAAAAATCATAGGCATTTTGAAGAATCTGTTTCCGAAAATTCAGTTCATATGTGCAACACATTCCCCATTTATCATCCAGTCATTAGAGGATGGAGAACTGATTACGCTGGATCGAAAATTGGATAGTGAATATGCCGGAGAAGGAATAGAAGATATAGCGGAAGACGTTATGGGTGTAAAAATGCCTCAGTATAGCGAAAAGAAACGAAAGATGTATGATGCGGCGGCTGAGTTCTATGATGCGGTAAAAGAGGGAAAGACACAGAAGGACATCGAAGAACTTGGCAAAAAACTGGCAGTTTTAGAGGCAAATTACAGCGACAATCCTGCGTATCTTGCGCTGATGCGTCAAAAATTCGAGTTGAGAAAGTGTGAAGTAGAACACAATGAGACCAGTGAATAAAGGAAAATCACCTTATCAGAAAATTAATGATTACTCGGAGGCATTACCCTATTTGGAAAAACGATTAGGAGGGTACTGTTCCTACTGTGAATTCCCAATAAAACATGTTCCAGAGGTAGAACATATTGCTTCAAAGGCAAATGGTGGAGACAGAACTGATTGGAATAATCTGCTTTTGGGATGCAAATATTGCAATACCAGGAAAGGCAAAAAGACTTCGCTGGAAGATGTAGACGAGTATATATGGCCAGACCGTGATAACACGGCACTGGCATATACATATCGAAACGGAGTGCCGGAAGTGAACGAGAAAAAGCTTTTGGAAGTAGATAGTACAGGAAAATTTTACAGAAAAGCAAAGAAGTTATTTGATTTGGTACAATTAGATCATGTTCCGAATGAAAAAGAAAAGGACAAAAGGTTCGCAGAACGCAATGAGGCTTTTCAGATTGCACAGGAGTCTTTGAGTATTTGGAGAAAGGTCAAGAGAATTGTGGATGATTCGAAGGCTTTGGAACTTTACAAAAACATAATTGCAACGACCGCATTGGCAGTAGGATTTTTTTCGGTGTGGATGACCGTTTTTTCAGAAGAACCGGAAATATTGTTGATGCTGATTGAAAAGTTTCCTAATACACGGAAGGAATACTTTGACAGGACCGGACATCCGATGGCACTTGACAAAATTGAAAAAGTGTGCTAATTTCTGAGTAGGTTGAGACATCAAGTTACTTGTGTCTCTTTTTTTGACTGATAATTCAGGAAAAGAAGAGATCAGGTTCAGATGTATGTTTCAACTTTGGGAAAGTGCAAAAAGAAATTTAAACATACATCTGGGTTTGTTTTAGAAACAAGTCGGATGTATGTTTTTTTATGAAATCAGACGGCGGCGTGGACTATCAGAAAAAACGGATGCAAAGGAGAAAAACGGATGAGCGGCAACACGCAAAAAGAAGGAATCTACAGAACAGCGATGCGGATTTGCAGAATGTGGGGAGTGGCAGAAACTTTGGACAGCGGGATACCGCCTTATGAAACTCCCACAGCTACACAGTCTGCGGAGAATGAAAAGCTGGTTCTGCAATGGGCAGAGGAATATGTACAGCTACGTGAGAATGGCGAAGAACTCTGGAGATTCTTTGAAAAGAAGATAAAGAATCTACGCAAGCCGGAGCAGAAATAGTACTATTATCATTTCTACAGGGGAATTATCATTTCCTTATATCTTCTATTAAATAGGATTCCCTGCCTTGCATTGCTGCCCGTAGGGTCGCATCTTCCGAAAGCATAGTAAAACCTGCTTCGCACCGCTGTGAGTGGCTTTGGGTTTGACAATGCATATGTATATAATGACCGTTTGGTTATTACATGGTGGTATTGCGATGACAGAACAACCATTGAACTGGATACGCTAACGGAGATCACAGAACTCCAGGACAAAAAGTCTAACAGAAAGTGTTCGACATTGACACAGATAACTCCATAGAAAAAAGTGCCGTTTTTGCGGCACTTTTTATTTTTCGTGTTGCATTTCATGTTGCCTCAACCAAACATCCGGAACGATCTTCAGGGAAGGCTATCTCTTCTGACGGTAATAACCCTAAATCTGCTGAAAAAGTCAACAAAACTCAGTATAATTCACGGGTCGGATGAAGAAAAATGTGGTATAATTTCCAAAGAGTTTTACAAGGGAGTAATTGACAAGCTATGAAAATGAAACACAACAAATCTCAGAAACGTTTGATAACACAATTGTCACTGTGGCTGGTACTGCTATTGACATTTACCGGCTGTGCGGAAAGCACCGTCACGCCGCAGGATAATACCTATACGATAGAGCAGCCGGCGACGATCCCCTACGAATTGCTGGAAGCATCGGAGACTGCAGCATCGGAACCTGAATCCGGACAGCCACAGGAAAACGCTTCGGATACACAAGAATCGCAGCAGGTCACATCTGCAACAGATGCTTCGACAGGAGAGGGCACGTCAGCATTTTCCATTTGGGAGATTCCGGCATACTCCGGCACGCCTTATACAGAAGTCAATGACAACAAACCTTATTTCACAGAGGCAGATCTGACTACACAGTCCTTCGAGACATACAGCGAGCTGGACAGCCTGGGGCGCTGTGGCGTGGCATATGCCAACGTAGGACAGGACCTGATGCCGACAGAACCGAGAGGGGAGATCGGAGCTGTGAAGCCTACCGGCTGGCATCTGGTGAAATACGATAACGTGGACGGAAAATACCTATACAATCGCTGCCACCTGATCGCTTACATGCTGGCAGCGGAAAACGCCAACCCGCAGAACCTGATCACCGGAACCAGATATCTGAATACACAGGGAATGCTTCCCTTTGAGACGAAAGTCTGCGATTATATCAAAAATACAGGGAATCATGTCCTGTACCGTGTCACACCTATTTTTGACGGTGATAACCTTCTGGCAGATGGAGTCCTCATGGAAGCGTATTCCGTAGAAGATGCCGGAGAGGGAATCCAATTCTGTGTATTTGCCTACAATGTGCAGCCGGGGATCGGTATTGATTATGCTACCGGGGATAACTGGGCAGAGAGCAACGCGGCATCCCAGGAAGCGGCAGCACCCATTGTGATAGAAACACCGACACAACAACCCCAGACAGACACTACGATGCAGATCACACCGGAACCGTCAGTGCCACAGGAATCACAGGAAACTACCTACGTACTGAATACCAACACCATGAAATTCCACTATCCGTCCTGCTCCAGCGTGGATCAGATGAAGGAGAAAAACAAAGAGATATATACCGGCAGCAGAGAAGATGTCATCAATATGGGATATGTTCCCTGCAAGCGGTGTAATCCATAATAATTGCATAATTCATAACGCATAATCCATAACATAGAAAAAGAACCTTCGAGCCAGTCGCGAGGGTTCTTTTCGTTCTCACATAAAAAAGGTAACACATGTATAAGTGTGTTACCTTTTTGCTTTCACAATGTATATCGGTTCTGAAATTAGAAACTTAACCCCAAAATCGAAAATATATTACAAATGTATTAACGTCCATTCACACACATAATTGCAATAATACTTTAACCGTAATTCAGAATAAGATTATTGCTGCTCCTGCAATTGTGCTATTATTAATTCTCTTTCGTCTCCCTGAATCCCTAAAGCATTTAATGCCTCATCCAGATTGAGTTTCATATTATGCATAAGATTTTTTACAGAAACAGATTTTTCTTTTGCTGCATATTCCTTTGCATATTCTTCTGCATATTTTTGTACTGCCTCACACATATTTTCCTGTCCTCCTGTACCTTTAAGATGGCTCACACTGCGAGCTAATTCCGAATAATGCATTTTACTGGGATCTACCTGATGAAAATCTTTCATAAGCCGACCGATTTCATCATCACCCTTATAATTACCATTTACATATATAATATGAGATCCATCGGCAAACGGCTCTTGCAATTCGTTTATATAACGATCCACATGATAAATCGGTAATCCTCTTTCAAATTTATCATGTTTATAGATGAAGATTACATAAGAATCCTTGATCTCTTGAAAATCCTGTCCGGCTTTCAACATTCGAGAGTCAACCATGCTGCTGTGGTATCGGGCACGTTTTACATGTGCTCCCTTCGAATTTGCCTGTACCTCGACATCCATTTCTTCGCCATTTTCGTCCAAAGCATGAACATCAAGGATGATATCGCGGCCACTCACTTTCGGATTCTTTAATTCATCCTGCCCCGTTACACTGGTCACTTTGATATTTCGCCCTAGAACAATTCGCAGTAACAATTCTGTAGCTTCAATATTCTGATCAAAAACCCTGCTCATCAGGTCATCGTCGAATAAAGTAAGATTGCACACAATCTTTTCGATGACCCTCTTATCTTGCGTTACACAATTATTATTTTCTTTTGTTGTCATTGAACCTCCGTTTTCTAAAATAATATTATCACGTTACTAAATTAGGAACAATCTTATATTTGTAAATTTATGCTTATTACAATGATAAGCAAGTATCAGACATCACTCCCATTGCAGTATTTGTTCAGGCAGCTATCCTGTCAGCAAAATAAAAGCTTAATAAATAAGCCTCAAGCGTATAATTTCCCATGCAAAAAACATCATCTTACCGTTTTTTCAGTGAAATCAGTGGTGAAGTACCCGGACAAATCATATTTGAAATAACTAAGAATTGATTTTGATATCAGAAAAATTTCTGTGCAAATACAATAGCATATTCTGCACCTAAATGCAAGTAAAAAAAATCATCGGATAATTTGATAACCTGCGGAGAATGATACTATAAGTAGATACAATATTGGAACCATAACAGGTATAAAAATTCAGGAGGAAAAATCATGAACACAGCACAACCAATTCGAAACCACAAGGATCTGGAAAATTTAAAACGGTATTATCGGGAAGTTCGTCCCAATGCAAGAAATCAGCTTTTGGTTATTCTGGGGTTAAATACGGCGTTACGAATCTCTGATCTGTTGGGATTACGCTGGCGGGATGTTTATTTATTCGAATGGGATAAATATAGTGAGCATATCTGCCTTGTGGAGCAAAAGACCGGAAAGCATTCCAGTATCTATATCAATCAAAACATCGTGCAGATACTTCAGACGTATCAGAGACAGTTAATTGAACAGGGACGCAAACCACTCCCGGAGGATTATCTATTTTCACATTCGAATAAAAGAGAGCCCATCAGCAGAGTGCAGGCATTTCGAATCGTAAAAGCAGCGGCGAATTATTATCAAATCCCCGGGGTTATCTGCTGCCATTCGCTACGAAAGACTTTCGGTTATCAGGCATGGCGGCAGGGAGTCTCTCCGGCACTGCTTGTAAGTATCTATAATCACTCGTCCTATGAAGTAACAAAACGCTATCTGGGAATAGAACAGGAAGACAGGGACAAAATCTTTCAAGAAATTCAAATCTGATGATCTCAAAAAGGTAACACACTTATACATATGTTACTAATCACGATAACTATTTCCAAAACAGCAACGTATAAGGAAATAACAGATTCAAGGAGGAATTGCCATGCTGAGATTATCGGTAAGAGATGAAGAGTTTCTGATGATAGGAGACGATGTAAAAATTGTGTTTTTGGGAAGCAGCGGAGGACAGACACGTATCATGATCGACGCCCCCAAGGATGTAAATATCGTACGAAGCAAGGCTATCGAGAAACGGATCCAGGATCCGGAGCTTCTGGCGACGATCCCGAAGTACTATAAGAATCCGGAAGGCGCAGCCAGGAAGAAAAAATCCAATGTCGTTATTGTGCAGAACAAGTAACAGGGAATAGGTGGAACCAAAGATGCTAACTATGCGGAATCCTAGGGCCGCAGGTAACTCATTAACCACACACCGCAGATAAACGGATGTATCTGCAACACTTTTTACACATGGAGGTAAATTATTATGGTAGTACAACACAACTTAACAGCAATGAACTCTAACAGAATGTTAGGATTAACCACCGCTTCTCAGGCAAAGTCCACCGAGAAACTGTCTTCCGGTTACAAGATCAACCGTGCAGCTGATGACGCAGCAGGCCTGTCCATCAGTGAGAAGATGAGAAAGCAGATCAGAGGTCTGACACAGGCTTCCCTGAACGCACAGGATGGTATCAGTGCAGTACAGACCGCTGAAGGCGCCCTGACCGAAGTACACGATATGCTGCAGAGAATGAACGAACTGGCAGTTAAGTCTGCAAACGGAACTAATTCCGAGGACGATCGTGGATATATTCAGGATGAGATTGATCAGCTGGTAAAGGAAATTGATCGTGTATCTGAGACCACCAAGTTCAATGAGACCTATCTGCTGAAAGGTGTAAAAACAGACGAAGATGTAACTTCTCTTGATAGTGTTTCCATTGTAGCTGGCAAGGAATTTAAGGAATCGTTTACCCTTAAAAACGGAAGTACATTTTGGGCAGTAGATGCAGCTGGACAAAAAACCGCTTTGACTGATGCTACAAAAGCAGCAGACCTTGCAAAGTATATCGATGCAGAGGGAAATGCAAAAGATGGATACAAGATTTATAAGGTTGATGCTGCTGCGGGTTCTGAGTGGGGTGCTCAGGTATCAGGGCAGGTTGCAGATGCAGCTACAATCAAAGCACAGTTAGATGTGTCTAGTACGGGATTGATGGATAAAAATGGTAAGGAAATCAAAGCAACAGATTTGAAAAACTACTTTGATCAGAATGGTGTATATAAAGGTGGTTTATATTCTCGCTTATCTGCAGATGGTAAAGATCCTGCAGCTGGTGGTACAAAAGGAGATATAGTTGAAATCGGTGCAGATAAACTTACTGATTTTGTAACTGTCACAACCAAGACTGACAAGAAAATTGATGCGCTGAACCTGTCTTTGCACGTCGGCGCAGACGGAGAAGCTAGCAATAAGATAGATCTTTCTATCAAATCTATGAGCGCACAGGGAATTGGAGTATCTGATCTGAAAGTAAATACTGCTGATAGTGCTACAGCAGCTATCGAAACCCTTAAGAATGCCATTCAGACTGTATCCACCCAGCGTTCTGCACTTGGTGCTGTTCAGAACAGACTTGAGCACACCATCAACAACCTGGATAACGTTGTAGAGAATACCACCAGTGCAGAGAGCCAGATCCGTGATACCGATATGGCTACTGAGATGGTTAAGTACTCCAACAACAATATCCTGGCTCAGGCAGGTCAGGCTATGCTGGCTCAGTCCAATCAGGCTAACCAGGGCGTACTGTCTCTGTTACAGTAAGCTTAAGCTGAGATCAGGTTGTTTCCAAAGAGGAACGAACCATATCTGTAAGAGTTATGTAAGAACCAAAGGGCAGTCCATGACGGGCTGCCCTTTTTGGGTTCTTATAAGACCTTTTGATCATCCAAAGATTTCCTTTCCAATTCCTTCGAAAAATTATCATAGTAATCCATGGCTGCCTGTGTAGAAATAGAAAGCTCAGCATCATACTCAAAAAAGTTCATACCAATGTGCTCCTTTTACATAATTTTTTGTGCTTTTGAGAATTCATTTTCAAATTCCTTTGAAAATTTTTCGTAATAGTCAATGGCAGATTGTGTAGGGATTGATAGTAGAGTCTCTAACTTGTGGATTGCATCCTCTTTTGACAAGTTAAAGTCCTTACATGACCGAACAATTTCTTTTGCTCTGCCTTCCTCTACGCCATCCTTGTAAATAACTCTCTTTTCCGCCTCAGCATCATACTCAAAAAACACCATATCAATAACCTCCTTCTTATTCTCAAGCAAAAATTCTTTCAAAATATCCCTCCTGATACATACGTCCACGGCCTGAACGATGGCCTGCCGGTTTGGATACACCTTTGCCTGCTCACGGACTTCTGCGACAAACTGGGCGTACTCCTTTAAAATCTGGCAGGCATCCATCAGCTCAGAGTTGAACCCGAGATTGATATTGATTACCTGTACCTGTAATTCAAGCTGAGGAGTCTCTTCCTTATTCCGGTAGGCGCTGGACAGCTTCAGGGTGCTGTATTCCGGGAGAGGATCCGTCCCGTTATAAAACACTACGAAATGCGGAGTATCCAGCATCTGTAACTTGTTGGAATAAAGCAGGTCATCTGAGTTCATCTTTGAATATTCACTTGCCAGATACAGCAAAAAGCGATACGGCATATTGGGATTCAGGGTGGACTGGTGCTCAAAAAACCATAGATCAAAATCCACCACAAATGACAGGTCGTTCTGCAAGCTTAGGTAAACCGCATTTTCCAAAGTTGTAATATGCAGTAGCTCCGGATCTTCATAATGCGAGTGATTCAGCGCATTGTACAGCGAGAGCAGCTTCTCCTTGTCATGAAATATTTTCCGGAACACCAGATCCTTATAATTCCGCTTTCCGGAAGCCGGTATTGCCACAGCCACATTCCCCGGCGCAGCAGCTATCGCATTCCCATACGAAATTTCTTCTGCAACAAAATTTTTCCAGAATCTCGACACAGTATTCATCAAATACTCCTCCGAGAAATAGTTGCCGGTTATATTATTTTGTTTTAACTCCATAAATCTCCTTTCTGTTGCAAAATAAATGTAAAAAAAAAAACAAATATTTTCCATATAAAATAAATAATAAGGGAAACTTTGACCACTGACGGGTCTATAAGAATTTTTGAAAGAAGAAAAATTACTTCTAATACCACCATACCATAGGGATTCCTTATTGGCAAGTCTGAAAAATGTTACAAAAAGGCTACAAAAAATCCAGAAAAATGTTCCAGAACGCTTCTAAAGTTTTACTTTCCCGGCATTTTGGGGTAAGATAAGCAGTATAGATTCCTAAGGACACAGAAAGAGAGGGTTACTATAATTATGAGATTTGAGGACATGCCTTACGAGAGAATAGATTTTGCCAAAGTGCAGGAAGAGATGGGAGAACTGATCCGGGAGCTGGATGCGGCGAAGAGCGGGGAGGAACAGTTCGAGGTGCATAAGAAATATTATGCGCTGACGGATCGTGTCATGACGCTGATGACCATTGCGAACATCCGCTTTGACATTGATACTTCCGACAAGTTTTATGAGGAAGAGCATAAATACTACGATGAGCAGGGGCCGATATTCAGCAATCTGGTGCTGGCTTATCAGAAGAAATTATATGAATCCCCCTACAGAGCTTATCTGGAGGAGAAGATCGGTCCGGTAGCGTTCAAGAATATGGAGCTGGCACAGAAGTCCATGAGCGAAGCGTTGATCCCGCTGATGCAGGAGGAGAATTCCCTGACTATGGAGTATGATAAGCTCATCGCCGGTGCGAAGATCGACTTCGACGGCAGGGAACTGAATCTGTCCCTGTTACGACCCTATCTGGTGAATTCCGACCGCAATGTCCGCAGACAGGCATGGGAGAAGATGAGCGCGTTTTTCCTGGAAAATGAGGAACAGCTGGATACCATCTACGATAAACTGGTGAAAAACCGTACCGCGCAGGCCAGAACCATGGGATATGAAAATTATCTGGAACTGGGCTATTACCGCATGAACCGCAACTGCTACGGCAAGGACGAGGTAGAAGCTTTCCGCAGGCAGATCAAGGAGTATTTCGTACCCTTTGCAGAGAAGCTGCATGACCGCAGAAGACAACGTCTGGGTCTGGAGAAGCTCAGTTATATCGATGAGCAGGTATATTTTAAGGACGGCAACCCGGCACCCACCGGAACCCCGGAAGAGATCATGGCAGCAGGACAGAAGATGTACCGTGAGCTGTCCCCGGAGACTGCGGAATTTTTTGATTTCATGATGGAGAACCAACTGTTTGACGTATTGGGCCGCAAGACCAAGAAAGCTGGCGGTTACATGACTTATCTGCCTCTGTACCATGCACCGTTTATCTTCGCTAACTTTAACGGTACCAGCGGAGATGTGGACGTCATTACGCATGAGTGTGGTCATGCGTTTCAGGGGTATCTCGCTGCACAGGATCCTATCAGAGAGCATGCGGATATCGGCATGGAGACTGCAGAGATCCATTCCATGTCCATGGAATTTTTCACGGAAAAGTGGATGAACCTGTTCTTCGGCGACAGAGCGCAGGATTACGTGGAAATGCATCTGGAGGATGCGGCTGCGTTTATTCCTTACGGCTGTATGGTGGATGAGTTCCAGCATATCGTCTATGAGCACCCGGAGCTGACCCCGGCCGAGAGAAAGCAGGCATGGAGCCGTCTGGAGCGGGAGTACAAGCCCCACCTGGATTACGAGGGAAATCCTTTCTTCGGACAGGGAGGCTTCTGGCAGAAGCAACTGCACATTTACGACTACCCTCTGTATTATATCGATTATTGTCTGGCACAGACCTGCGCACTACAGTACAAGGTGAAGATGGATGCCGATTTTACAGAGGCGTGGAAGAGCTATCTGAAGCTGTGCAGGCTGTCCGCCAGTGATTTTTACACTAATATGATCAAAGAAGTCGGACTGGACAGTCCTTTTGAGCCCGGATGTGTGAAAAATATCGTGGAAAAACTTGAAAAATATGTGAAATAGCTTTCTTTTTCCGCAGAAATACGGTAAAATAAGGAGTCATTGGGACTTAAGACACCAGGAAGGAGACATGTAAGCAATGTCTAAGAATGAAAAAGTTACAGAAAATAAAGAACAAACAGAACAGAAGGTCATGACCAAATATGACCGTAAGGTACAGAAGCGTAAAGAGGAGAAGGAAAAGGAGAAAAAGGAAGAGCGCATCAGCACGGCCATCGGCATCGTAGTGCTTGTGGCTCTGGTATGTCTGGTAGCATCTTTCCCCATCCGTACCTATCTGGCAACTCATGAGACCTATGTGGTGGTCAATGGAGAAGCTGTAAACAAGGTAGAGTTCGATTACCAATACAACCTGACCAAGAACAATTATATCACCCAGTACGGCAGCTATCTGACATACTTCGGACTGGATACCAGCAAGGATCTGTCCACCCAGATGTATTCCGATACTCTGACCTGGCAGGACTATTTTGAGCAGAATGCTGTAGAGAGCCTGAAGCAGAATAAGGCGCTGATGGCAGAAGCCAAAGCAGCCGGCTTCACCTACGATACCACGGATGAGTACAACACTTTCAAGGAGACCATCAAAACCTCCGCTGCATCCGCAGGCATCTCCGAGAAGGAATATGTACGTTCCATCTACGGAAGCTATGCAACCATGGGCCGTATCGAAGAATATGTGAAGAACGACATGGTAATGAACGCTTATTATCAGAAGCTGCAGGAGGACAATGCTCCCAGTGATGATGAGATCCAGAGCTATTATGAGGAAAATAAGGCAACCTACGATTCCGTAGACTACCGCCTGACCACGATCGAAGCTGATCTGCCCACCGAGCCTACCGAACTGGCAGATCCCGTAGAGGAGACTGCTGCCGATACCACAGGTACCACTGATGGAACCGCAGCTACTGACAGCACACAGGATACCGCTTACCAGCCTTCCGATGCTGAGATCGCCAAGGCCATGGAAGATGCCAAGGTACTGGCTGACGATGCGGAGCAGACCGTGGCAAAAGACGGCGAAGCACACGAGAATGAGAAGAAGTCTTCCGTGAACTACCTGATCTCCGACTGGCTGTTTGATGATGCCAGAAAGGCAGGAGACACCACCGTCATTACTAACGACAACAGCCATTGCTACTATGCCGTGGCATTTGAGAAGAGATATCTGGATGAGACTCCTTCCGCAGATGTACGTGTGATCATTCCCACCGAGGATAAGACCGGTGAAGAGATCCTGGAGGAGTGGAAGAGCGGTGCAGCTACCGAGGACAGCTTCGCAGAATTGTGCAAGAAGTATACACAGGATACTTCTGCAGTAGAAAACGGCGGTCTGTTCGAGCAGGTGACCAAGACCGGTATGACAGAGGAGCTGAGCAACTGGATCTTCGACAACAGCCGTCAGGCAGGAGATACCGTAGCCATCACTGTCAGTGACACCACCTATGTACTTTACTACATCGGACAGGATCAGCCCGAGTGGAAGATCAACATCAAGAATACGCTGGTATCCGATACAATGAGTCAGCATATGCAGGATATTACCGCAGATGTAACAGTAGAGGATCCCAAGGGTAAACTGAATTACCTGAAGGTGCAGGCAGAGGAATCCGCAGCCGCTGAGACCGCGACCGCAGAGACCCAGGAGATCACCGAGGAGCAGACTGCTGCTACCGAAGAGACCGCAACACAGGCACAGTAAAGCTTGCTCAGGAACAGAACATAGACAACAGACAAGTACCTGTTTCACTGCACAAGCAGAAGAGACAGGTACTGTTAGGTTATGAGCAAAAATAGTCGCAAAAGGGCGGGAAACATGATAATGTGACTCTGCCAGTTACGTGAGCTGAACAGAGAATAACTTTGAGAAAGGTATGAATAAACATGCAGGAAAAAGTTCTGGTACTGGATATTGACGGAACATTGACCAATTCAAAAAAAGAGATCACGGAAGCTACCAAACAGGGAATCTGGAATATTTTACAGCATGGTCACAAGGTGATCCTGGCTTCGGGTCGTCCCACCCCCGGCATGCGGAAATGCGAAGAGGAGCTGGAACTGAAAAAATACGGTGGCTACCTCCTGTCATTTAACGGAGCACGTATTGTGGATTGCAAGACCGGCGAGGTAGTGTACCAGAGAACACTGCCCCTGTCTATCGTGCCCGGATTGTATGAATTCGCCAAGGCAAACGGCTGCGGACTGATCACTTATCAGGGAGAAGGAGTCATCTCCGCATTTGAGCCGGATAAATATGTGCAGTTAGAAGCGAGGATTAACGGAATCCCCATTAAAGTGGTGGATGATTTTGTATCCTACGTAGATTTTGATATCAATAAGTGCCTGATGACGGCACCGGAAGAGATCGCCCCTGCTCTTGAAAAACAGCTGCAGGAAAAATACAGCGATGTGGCGAGCATCTACCGTTCCGAACCCTATTTCATCGAGATCATGCCTAAGGATGTGAACAAGGCAACCTCACTGGATCATATGCTGGAAGGCATGGGACTGACCAGAGAGAATGCGATCTGCTGCGGGGACGGTTACAACGACATCTCCATGATCGAATATGCGGGAACCGGCGTAGCAATGGGGAATGCCCAGCCGGCGGTCAAGGATGCGGCGGACTATATCACCGGCACCAACGATGAAGACGGACTGGTGGAAGTCATCGATAAGTTCATCATGAACCCGGAGCAGGCATAGCCTTTCTTAGAAACAAACAATAGACACAAAGCAGTAACAAGCGAAAACTCACAGAGCAATGAGCGTATGTGATTTTTGCAAAAGAGGATATATATGATTCAGATACAAATACCTGAAAAAGCGAAATATATCATAGAAACCATACAGAATGCCGGATTTGAAGCCTATGTGGTAGGCGGCTGCGTGCGGGATTCCATTCTGGGCAGATGCCCGGAGGACTGGGACATTACCACCTCGGCGAGACCGGAGCAGGTAAAGCAGCTGTTTCGTCGCACCATCGACACCGGAATCCAGCATGGCACCGTAACCGTCATGCTGGACAAGGAAGGCTTTGAGGTTACGACCTACCGTGTGGATGGAAAATACGAAGACAGCCGACATCCCAAAGAAGTGACGTTTACTCCGAACCTGGAGGAGGACCTGAAACGCCGGGATTTTACCATCAATGCCATGGCTTATAATGAAACGGAAGGCCTGATCGACATTTTCGGCGGATTAAAAGACATCGAGGCGAAGCTGATCCGCTGTGTGGGCAACCCGGAGGAACGATTCGGAGAAGATGCCCTGCGCATCATGCGGGCGATCCGATTTTCCGCACAGCTGGGCTACGAGATCCACGAAGACACCGAGGCGGCAATCCGGAAGTTGGCACCGACTTTGCAGAAGATCAGTGCGGAGCGGATTCAGGTGGAACTGACTAAACTGTTGGTGTCCCCTCATCCCGACACCCTCAGAGAAGCTTATGACATGGGTGTCACCAAGGTGATCCTACCGGAATTCGATGCCATGATGGAGACACCGCAGAAGCACAAGCATCATAAATACAATGTGGGTGAGCATACATTACATGCACTTATGGAGATCGGGCCGGACAAGAATCTGCGTTATGCCATGCTGTTCCATGACATCGGCAAGCCGGCCACACTTACTGTGGATGAAGACGGAATCACTCATTTCTATGGACATCCGGCGGTGGGAGAAGAGATGGCGCGGAAGATTCTGCGGAGACTGCGATTTGATAATGATACCGTTGCGGTGGTCACCCGTCTGGTGAGATACCATGATTATGGCAATGATGTGATACCGGATCTGCGGATTGTCCGCCGGGCGGTGAATAAGATCGGGGAAGATATTTTCCCGTTGCTGTTCCCGGTGAAACGGGCAGATATTCTGGCACAGAGCGATTACCTGAGAACAGAAAAACTGGAGAATCTCGAACTCTGGAAGAAACTGTATCAGGAAATGCTGGAAAAGAAGCAGTGCGTCTCCCTGAAAACACTGGCGGTCACCGGCAGGGATCTGATCGACACCGGTATGAAACCAGGCAGAGAGCTGGGAGAGATGCTGCAACAGCTGCTGGAACTGGTATTGGAACATCCCGAGCAGAATACCAGAGAACAGCTGCTGGAAAAGGTAAAGGAACTGTCGGCAGACAAAGATTGAGCATACTTTACAGGCTTTCCTCATAAGATAGCGTAGGAACCGGAAAACGGTTAAGGACGTATCTTAGGAGGGATTGTAAGTGAATGACAGAGCAGTGGCACTGCTGGAGCAGTATGAGATAGAAGTATTGCGTACCCGAAAAGGAAGGGGAGCGATTCTGTGCGATACACAGCAGGGCTGCCTGATCTTCAAGGAATATACAGGACGCGAGGAACAGCTGCGTCTGCAGGAGCAGGTCCTGAAGCACCTGGAGGAACGGGGAACCGTTCCTGCGGAGCGATTGCTTGCCACAAAGGAAGGCGCGTTATCGGTGACAGACTGGGACGGTGTCAGATATATTCTGAAGACCTGGTGGGAAGGCCGAGAATGTAATATCCGTGACAGGGAAGAATGTATGGAAGCCATGCGGCTTCTGGCGAGACTGCACGGTGATCTGGAATTTACACCGGTATTTCCGGAGACGGAGGAGACTTCGGCACCGGTCATAGAGAGATATCTCCCCAGCCGGGACTATGAGAAGCATAACCGGGAGCTCAAGAGAGCCCGCAGGTTCTTGAAACAGCGCAGCCAGAAGACCTGGTTCGAGATCCGGTTGTCTGCAGTGATTGATCCTTTTTTAGAGGAAGCAAGACAACTGTGTGAAGAATGGAAAGAGATCGAGCTGGCTGCCTCCGATAGCGGAGAGGAAGTACCGCTGTGTTTCTGTCACGGAGATTACCAATATCATAATATTCTGCGGCAGGACCGTGGATTTTTCCTGGTGAACTTCGAAAAATGTCAGGCAGACGGGCCGGTGAGAGACCTGTATCTGCTGTTGCGAAAGCTTTTGGAAAAAAGTGAATGGGATGCCGAATGGGGCAGAGTGCTTCTGGCGGCTTATGAAAGTGTCAGACCGTTAAAGCCCTATGAGAGACAGGATCTGGTCTACCGCCTGTCCTATCCTGAGAAATTGTGGAAGATCGTAAACTTTTATTATAATTCCGGCAAGGCCTGGATCCCGGAGAAGAATCAGGAGAAACTGGACCGCCTGTTGGAACAGGAAGCGGCCAGAAAGAAATTCCTGAAACTGTTGCAAAGATAAAAGCCGGGCAATGAACGGCAGACAACGGAAGGGACGTTGCGGCAGGATCGCAGCGTCAGAAGACAAAGGAGAAGCAAAAACGTTGAAAAGATTCGAAGACAAAAAGTATTCGAAAACGAAACAGACAGTGGTAATCCTTTTGCTTGTGACAGCAATGTCATTTGCTGGATGCGGGCAGACAGCATCCTCCGGGACGGCGGCAACACCTGCGCCAACGGCACAGGCAGAGCGGATAGATACCGGCTTTGTTGTCACCAATCCGGACAGCTATGATTCCGCAGATACGGCGGTACTGGTGGATATCAATAATGTTGACAACACTGTCACACTGTTAAATCTGGATTTAGGCAAACGTTACACGCTGTCCATGGACGGAACAACGCGGTTCGCAGATAAATATGGAAAGGCAATTTCCCTGAGTCAGCTGCAGGAGGGGGACATCGTGGATGTGACTTTTTTGAAAAGTCAGAAGCATCTGACCTCCATGCAGCTGGCGCAGACAGCATGGCAGTATGAAGATGTGGAGCACTACGAGATGAATACCGTGCGAAATGAGGTGGCCATCGGGGAAGAAGTGTTCCAGTTGTCCAGGGATACCCAGTATTTTTCCCAGGGACACAGCATTGAAAAAATGGATCTGAATCCGGCGGATATCCTGACATTTCACGGCATTGACAGCACAGTGCTCAGCGTAACAGTGGAAAAAGGCCATGGATACCTCAGACTGGTCAACGATGAGAACTTTGTGGGCGGCTGGCTGGAAATCGGCCAGACACAGATCGTGCGGATCACAGAGGACATGCTGGTGACGGTGCCAGAGGGCAGTTATCAGGTAGATATCAGCTATAACGGCGGTGGTGGCACGAAAAATGTCGTGATCAACCGCAACGAGGAAACAACACTGGATATCGGTGATCTGGAAGTGGCAGAGGCACAGTACGGTATGGTGCTGTTTTCCCTGAATCCTTCCGATGCAGAATTGTATATCGATGGAAGTCAGGTGGATGCCTCTCAGCCGATCACGCTGGAATACGGTATTCACCAGATTATAGCAAAGGCGGACGGCTATAAGTCGCTTACACAGTATCTCAGGGTGGGACAGGAATCCGCGGGAGTGGATGTCCAGCTGGATAAGGCGGACTCCGACAGTGAAGACAGTACGGAAAGCAGCAGTTCTTCCAGCTCTTCCGCAACGGAATCTACCTCCACCGCAGATACGACTACGACCTATTACCGCGTGCATATTGATGCTCCGGAAAATGTGGAGGTATATCTGGACGGCAACTATGTGGGAATTTCCCCCTGCAGTTTTAAGAAGACCTCAGGAAGTCATGTGATCACCCTGCGAAAATCCGGTTATGAAACCAGAAGTTATACGGTACAGGTGGATGAAGAAGAAAAGGATGTATCCTACTCATTTGTAGACCTGACGGCCAGCTCTTCATCGACAGAATGATCCTTTCCGGGAGGGGAAGAAATGCCGTAAATATGCGGAAAAACCTTGACAAAAGGGATAAAAACAGATATATATATGTATAGACGTTTCAAAAGAACTATTTTCGAGCGTAAAATTAATAACGAAAACTCATTACAGGAGGAGTTCAATATGAACAAAACAGAATTAGTTGCAGCTATGGCTGATCAGGCAGGTCTTTCCAAGAAGGACGCAGAGAAGGCATTAAAGGCATTCACCGATGTTGTTGCTGAAGAGTTAAAGAAGGATGGTAAGGTTCAGTTAGTTGGCTTCGGTACTTTCGAAGTATCCAGCAGAGCAGCCAGAGAGGGTAGAAATCCTCAGAGCGGCGCACCTATGAAGATCGCTGCTTCCAAGGCTCCTAAGTTCAAGGCTGGTAAGGCATTAAAGGATATGCTGAACGCATAATAGA
>ENA-ORTB01000305-ORTB01000305.1-human-gut-metagenome-genome-assembly--contig:-NODE-305-length-66965-cov-8.114452_pt1 | contig 66965 bp, 56 predicted proteins | sample MGYA00241905_ERZ509174 | MGnify/ENA primary metagenome ERZ509174 (study PRJEB26280, sample SAMEA2338851) | human gut metagenome | biome: human gut; feature: human-associated habitat; material: faeces... | reverse complement strand
TTGTTAGCTGACTTGTGCGTAACCTTTTCAGTTACGAACGTGTCGCACTTTTGCCTGCCCCAACCTCGTGTGCCAGCAACGTGTTCCCACCATACAAAATGTGCGCGATGGCGTTGATCTGATGGGGCCGTAAGGATATTTCCGGGTTCATGCCCTCAAACCGGATGTGCCGCCCATCGTACTCACGGGGACGGATACCGTTGAAGGTTTCGTTGTAAATGCGGCACAGCAGTTCCCGGCGATTAATGTCTTTCCAAATCCATTCGGCAAACTTCTGCTTGATGAGTTCCTGCCGGTCCTGGGCAATGGCGGTTTCCTTTTTGTTGAGGACAGGCTTTTTCTTGCCGTTCTCGTCCTCAATATAGTCAAATACCCGCACATCCTTCTGATTCAGGGTCTGCTCCAGGATGTGGTAGGCGCTCATCCGCTTGGTGCCGTAGGTGGTATTGGCCTTTACATTGCTGCGGTCAGCGTTTTTCTCCCGGATACTCCACTGGCCGGTGGCTTCAGAGCGCAGGATTCTGATACGGTCCCGCACATAGTAGTTGGGGGTGAGCAGCTCCACCATGAACTGCTGGTACACCTCGATGGGCACCCAGTTCGCACCAATGCGCACGCCGATTTCACCAGCGCCCAGGTCCTGGGGCTGGACAGCCTCCAGAGCCTCCACATTTCTGCGGGCGGCTTCTTTCTGATGGTCGGGGGCTACTTCCAGGAAGGCTTTTGCCATCCGCAGCTTTTGGCGCACTTTCCCGGAAAGGTACTCATCCGCTGTGACAAGAGGATAGCGGCTCAGATCGGCCAAAGAAGGCAGGATGTCCTCCGGGTTCTCCGCGCAGCGAATATCCCGGTAAATCACCCCGGCAAGTTCCTGTTCCAGTTCCTCCGGGGATTTCCCCGACAGCTCCGCCATATAGTCCATATCCACACGGGCTTTTTCCGAGATGGATACCGCCAACGCTTCACTGGCCGTGTCCACGCTGGTGACAGCCACATGGGGACGGATGGTGCGCTTGGAGAACATATCGGCTTTTGTTTTTAGGTTGCCCTGCTCATCCAACACCTCCAAAGAGCAGAGCAGACAGTAGCTGGAGTCCTCTGAAAAGGCCAGCTTGTTGCCCCGGCTGTTAATCAGGCCGTACTTGGCGGTAAAGCTGTCGTAAAGGGCGTTGAGCTTCTGCTGCTCGGCTGCAATATCCTCATCCGGGTAGCCTTCGGTTTGGTACTCAATGAGCCTGCGGACACATTCCCGCAGCTCGATCATGCCACGGATACGGTTTTCCGCCGTGACGGAGACTTCCACCGGGTGCATGAGACTGTTTTCCCGGTAGTACACCTGGCCGTCCACCACGGTGTAGCTGAAGTTTTTTACGCTGGGGTCGGCGGGGATGGAGCGATCTTCCTCCTCGTCCAGTTCCTCCAGCTCGTAGGGCTTGATTTCCGCCTGCAAAAACTGGATGGCATTGGCGAGCTGTTCGGATAAATCTTCGCCCTCACGGGCTTTGCAGGCGCTGTCCGGCCCGAACCGGGTGGATTCCATCACCATGTCACCCAAAATCATCTCCGGGTGCTGCACGAAATAGCGGTTCATGCGGATTCCGTTTTCATCCGTGTCCAAATGAACCCAATCCTGGTCTAAGTCGGTGATGTGGTCACGCTTTTGCAGGAAAATGATGTCGCTGGTCACTTCCGTTCCGGCGTTCCGCTTGAAGGTGTTATCCGGCAGACGAATAGCCCCAATGAGGTCGGCGCGCTGGGCCAGATATTTGCGGACAGCGGAGTTTTCCTTATCCAGAGTGCCTTTCGACGTGATGAACGCCACGATACCACCGGGGCGCACCTTGTCCAGCGTTTTGCCAAAGAAATAGTCGTGGATGAGCCAGTGGTGCTTGTCGTACTTCTTATCCAGCACCTTGAAATCCCCAAAGGGGACGTTGCCCACGGCCACATCAAAAAAACTGTCGGGCATTTGCACGGTTTCAAAGCCGTTTACGGAAATGCTGGCGTTCTGGTAAAGCTGCCCCGCAATCCGCCCGGAAATGGAATCCAGCTCTACGCCATAGGCTTTGCTGCCCGCCATATCCGCAGGGAGCAAGCCCAGGAAATTGCCGGTGCCGCAGGACGGTTCCAAAATGTTCCCCTGGGTGAAACCCATCTGAGCGAGGGCCTTGTAGATTCCCCGGATGACTACGGGCGGCGTGTAAAAGGCGGTGAGGGTGCTGGCCCTGGCCGCCGCGTATTCCTCCGAATCCAGCAGGGATTTCAGCTCCTCATAGTGGGGGCTGGTTTCCTCAAAGCAGTCCGCAAGGCCGCCCCAGCCCACATAGCGGGACAGGATTTCCTGTTCTTCGGGCGTGGCCAGCCGTTCTTCAGCTTCGATCTGCTTCAGAGTGCGGATGGCGGCAGCATTGGCCGCGTATTTCTCGCTGGGGGTGCCGTGGCCCAGGGCGTCATCGGTGATGTGAAAATCATGGCGCTGATCCCTGGGGACCTCCGGGTGCAGAGTCGTGAAGGTAATGCGCTCACGCCGGGGGCGCTTCGGCGGCGGGAGTGATTCTTCTTTTTGGGGCTGTAAATCGGCCTGCTCTGAGCTGGCTGACGGTTCTTCTGTGGCAGGGGCTTGTTTCGCCTGTTCCATGGCCCGTTCATCAGGGAAGTTCCCGTACACCCGCAGCCATCTGTTCTCCTGAAGGTCATAGATACCAGCTCCATCATAGGCAAAGCCGTCCTCGCCCTCCATGGTGCCGGCCACATACTTCTGCGCCGCCTGTTCTGCCTCCGCCAGCGTTTGGTAATCCAGCCGTTCGTCAAATCCATTTTCAAAGTGGTGGTACACCGCAACTTCGTAGGGCGGCTCCATACGCTGGGCGTAGCGTTCGATGTCCTCCTGTGTGAGCCATTCCGGTTTTTCCGGCAGGGCGTCATAGAGTTCCCGCATTTTGGCGATCTGCTCCCGCACGTTCCCGGCCCACAGGTGCTTTTCCGCCCGACCGCCAGCGCCAAGGAAATATTCACAGTCATCTTTCAGGCGGCTGAGTAAGAAATAGCCATCTGACCCCTGCTCCGGCGTGGCACCGATGGATTCCAGTTCTCCATCGGAAACGGAAATGAGGTCATCAAAATCCAGTTCTGCCAGTTCGTTTTGGATGAGTTCGTCCAGGCTCTCATACTGCCTGCGCTCCAAAAACTGCCCGTCCAGGTAACGCTCAATGCGGTAATGGACCAAATCGGCATTGACCTGGATGGGGATTTCCTCATCGGTGACCGTAGTGTAGGCAATGCCCACCTTTTCAAAATCGCTGAAATCTGCTGGGCTGCCATACTCGGCCACGCAGAAATCGTTGATAAACTCTTTGGCTATCTCCAGAGAAGCAAGTTCCGGCTCCTCGGACAAAAAGCCTCGCTCAATGAAGTCGGCAACATCCTGGCTGTTACCTTTGCCGCCATGGGCACGGTAATCCATCAAGCCTTCTTCGATTAGTTCGCTGGAAGCCGCATATCCGGCCTCCTCCAGATAACCGGCGATTTCTTCTATCTGCGCCTGTTCCGGGGTAAGGGCCGGGGGCAGCTCCGCGATCTGCTCCATACAGAGAGTGATGTCCACCGCGATTTCTTCTTCCGGGTCCGCATGGTCCAGGAAGGATTGAAGCAGTCTGCGGATTTCCTCCCGCTGAACAGGGTCGTGAAGCTGCTGGGCGATATTCTCCACCGCCTGGGCGTCATCTTCGCCATAGCCCATGCGGGAACCGTCAAACTCTCCCACAAAGCGCAGCACTTGGGCGGCCAGCTCCGGGTAGGGGTCTGCCAGTTCTTCTTTTTGGGGTGGTTCCTGCACTCTGGGTGGCACGGCGAACACCGGCGCGTCCTGGGTCACGGAAATGGTCATTTCCGAAGTGTCAGCAATCCGCTGGATTTCCTCCCGCACTGCCTGGGGCATTTCCTCATCATAAATCGTTACCGTGCGGTCCGGCGCGATGTGGGCAACCGTTTTGTAGTCCCCGTGTTCTTCCTCCAGCCGGTTCCACACAGTAATCCCATTTCCCAAATGGCCATAGCCCAGGTCGTAGGCTTTGGCTTGCGGCATAGCAGGAGCCACAGGCTCCTTGTGCTCTGCAAAGAGCGTGAAGGTTCCCTGCCGGAAGGCGGTGAGGTTTTCAAATGCCTGCTGGCGCAGGGCATACATCCTGTCATCCTGCGGGGTGGCCTCCCAAACGGGGACCATCATCTGATAGATTTCTTCCACACGGGCCGGGTCGTCAAGCTGCGGCTCGATGAGCTTCACCGCGTCCCAATAGTCAAAGCCAAAGGGATAGGGGTGGGGCTGCTCCTGCGGCACATTCTCAAAGAAAGTGCGGATATTCCGGGCAAGCTGGTGCTTCTCATACTGCGGCATGGCGGCGCGGTCCTCATCGGTGAGGAACCGCCCCTGGGCGATCATGGCGCTGACGCGCTTTTCCACGGCGTTCCATTTCAGCTCCACCTTGGCGTAGGGGGCGGTAATACTGCCGTGGCTGAAAGAAACACCTTTACTGAGCTGGTAGGTCACATCGTCATTCCCACCGGAATGGCCGCTGTACTCGCCGTGGTAGTGCTTTAAGAAATTCTCCCGTTCCTTGCGCTCTGTGTGGTTGCGATAGAAAGAATACACGGCCAGCCGGTAATCGGTGCTGCGTTTTCCACCCCGGAGAAGGTTGTCGATCTCGTCCCCGGAGATGAAAAAACGCCGCTGGGGGGCGTACCCTTCGGCGGCGGTAAAGTGCAGCGGTTCCCGCTGCAGGTCGGAAAGCTGCTCCAGCAATTTTTGCGGACGGTGGAAATGGAATCGCAGCAGTTCCCGGTTCTCTCTGTATGCCTGGACAAACTGCTCCAGCTCATCCCGCAGGTTCTGCAGCCCCTCCGGATGGCCTAACAAATCGCTTATGGCGGCGCTTTCCTCTGGAAACCCATGATTTTTGCCGTAAATGGCATTCACCGTGGGAAGATAGCCCGCGTCGGCGGTGCCTTCTGCAAAATCCTGCCGGAGATACCATAGCTGCGCGGCCCGTTGCTGGCGTTCATACCCGTCCACCCGGTCCAGCTCGCTCTGGGGCATATACCGGCCCAAATCCAGCAGTTCCCGGATACGGGCCGCCGCCTGTTCCCAGGGGATGAGGGTGGCGCTGGAACGCTGGGCGCTTTCGCCCTGGGCAATGCGGATTCCCTCGGCGTTGTACCAGATGGCATACTGTCGGCCATCCAGATAAAAGCCAGCGCCGTTCTCTCCATAGTGCTCTGCCAGGAACCTGGCATTGTCCGGCTTATCCTTTTTGAAATAGGCGCAGATGATGAGGCGGCTGTTCTGGTCGTTGGCACCAATGCACAGCGCCTCGTCGATTACCTGCTGAGGCAGAGCCGGGTGAGGGAAAATGGATGGTTGGGCCGTACCCTCGGCCTGGGCTGGCTGCTGAAGCGCCGCAAAATCAAAAAGGGACATCTGCTGGCTCTCCTGGGTAAGGAGCTGCGGGATGTCCGTCTGAATGAAATATTCTTTTTTGTCAATGAGCTGGGCAGTCCACTGGGCCACAATATCCCAGGAAAAAACGGATTCCTTGGTGCGGGATGGGTAAGAGCCTTCCCACATGAGCAGGCCATTCTCCTGGGGCTTATATCCCAGGCGCTGCCCGTCAGCGATGATCTCAGTGTACCGGTCCTGATAAGCGGATTTCAGGTAGTCGGCCCGTTCCTGAACATCGCTGTGAACCGAGAAGAAAAGCTCGATCTGATTTTTCTTATATTTCAGGTCATCATCCTTGTTGGCGATGATGGCCATAATCTGCTTTTCATCCAAAAGCGCAGGGAGCTGTTCGCCACCTGCGCTTTCTTCCGGTTCCGGCTCTTGGGTCGTTAGCTGTAAATCAGTTCTGCCAGCACCATTTCCTCCGCCGCGTTCTGGATGTTGTTCATCAGCCCCACCCATTTCATCTGGTCGCTGGCTTTCAGTTCCTCCGTCACGCCCTCGGCTTTCGCCATCTGCGCCACGATTTCCTCCATCCGGCGCTGGGCGGTCTGCTGGATCTCCGCCAGATGGCTGTTCAGCTTGCCGCTGGTCAGCAGGTTGGTGTACGTCACCCTGCGGTGCTCCTTGAGGAACTTCTTCCGAAGCAATGCGTATTTCCCATGGGGAACCGGCTCCTCCTGGGGCGGCAGAAGGTTCGGCAGATTGTAGTCGCCCTGCCTGGTGTAAGTGATCTCGGTCATATTCAAAACTCCTTTCCGGCTGTGTGTTTTCCTGTTCAGTTACAGCATACTGGTTTTTCTGCTGGGGTTCAAATGTGCGATTTTCTTTTTGGGGCTGTCTTTGCAGGGCAAGGACCGTGCGGGAAATGGCGGAAAGGCACATCTGGGAGATGTCCCCGGTGGCCACGCCTAAAGCGTTCAACGTCTGCGGGGTGTTAAAGTCCGTCACATCCCGGAAATCCATGTCCTCAAAATATTCAGACGGGTCAAGGCCGCAGCGCACCAGCAGCATATATCCAATGCTGTTTTGCACCGCCCTGCGGTATTCCACCTCCAGGTTCAGCTCGTCCAGTTCTTCCAGAAAGCTGCCTTCCGTGAGGGTTTTCAATTCAGAAAGATAGTCGGGCATATTATCCTCCACGGCGTTCTTTGCCGCAGAGAGCAGGGCTTCGCCCAAATCCTCCTTGTGCTCCAGTTCTCCAAAGCTGTTTTCCAGCGTTTCAATGATGTCCGGCGCGTATTCTTCCCGCACCGTCCAAAGGGGGACGGGCTGGGGGAACCGGGCTTCATGGGTATCGGAAATGTCAAAGTAGTATTTCAGTCGGGGTTTTCCATTGTGTTCCCCGTCAAAAACGGCAATGCCGTTTGCGCCCCGGTTTACCCAGCGCCCAAATTGCCGGTTCCATCGCTCGATCTCCAGGACGGCGGTGGCGTCTGGGCGCTGGGCAAAGACAAGCAGTTGTTCGTCGAAAGAAAGCCGGTAGTTACGGCAGGCAGAAGCCAGAAATGCCCGCCACTGGTCGGGAGCTGTCACGCTGCGCTGCGTTTCCAGATACAGCTCCGTCAAGGCTTTATATCGTATCGCCATCGGTTGCCCCTCCTTTTCTTATTCTTTTTTCGCAGCTTTCAGTTCTGCGCTGTAATCCTTATCAGGGTCATATTGATTGCACAGGGAGAGCAGCAACAGCCAGATGGTATTTCCGGCCTCCTTCGGGTACATCCGAAGCGCCACGCAGGGCGCATGGTCGCTGTCAACAAACGGCCTCCCATAACGCATAAACTGGTCGATCAGCTTTTGAGCCATCTCCCGGTATTCTTCATAGGGGTTCTGTTCCGCCTGCTGATGGAGAACCGTCATCAGCAAGTTGAACCAGTCCTCATGCGTATCCAGTTTTACGGGCGGTAAAGACGCCATTTTTATCACCTCATCTTTCCATGGCGGCGGCCTGCCGCTGCCGGGGAATGGAAAACCCGTAGACTTTGGCGATGTCATCGCCCAGCCTGCGGGTCACTCTCGTAATATCGGCGCGAGTTGCAATGCCGCGATATAGTTTTTCTTTCAGCAGTTCAATTTGAGAAGGGCTGGCGCTGTCCTTGTAAACGCGGTAGAGGTAAAAGTTCGTGCCATCGTGGTGGATGGCGTCGCACCGCAGATCGCCCAGCCGGTCCACATACCAGGTGGAATAATCTGTGTCGGAATACAGGCAGTCCCGGATGTTGCCGCTGGGGATTTCCTTATATCCCATGCGCCGACCATTCCACAGGCCCAGGTCGCCTACGACTAAAATCGGCTGGGAGAGCTGCACATTGAGGTTAGCGCGTTCATCATCCAGGTAATCCCCATTGATTTCATACATCAAAGAAATGCGCTCATTTTCGGATAAATCCGGGTATTCTGCCTCCAGATCGTCCCGCCAATCCTCATAGTCCAGGCCATAATTGCTCCAGATGACGTGTCTTTCCTCCTTCATCGGGCTTCACCTCGATCTTTCTGCCTGGGCTTGATGGGCTGCCCCTGCTCGTCATAGTTTTTAGTGTCAGCGGCGGGGGTCTGCCAGCCAAACATGGAGCCGGCCAGCATAGCGGCCTCCTGTGCTTTGGTAATGCCATTCTTAGCATTGTTATCCTCCGCAAATCTGCGATTTTCTCCGGTGTCTGCCGCTGAAAACTCTGGGCAAGAGGTGTAGCCTTTTTCGCCCCTGGTCAGAAGAATCAGTTCCCCAGATGAGGGAAGTACACTGAAACACTGCACCGGCAGAGAAGAACGCAGCGGGATCACGCTCCCGTGAGACTGCTCCAAACGCTCTGCAAATTCGCAGATATGATAAAGGGCGCTGGAATACCCTCCGCTGGTTTCAAAATGGGTTTCGTCAATAAACCGGCAAGTGCGGTCGCGGGTTCCTCCGCCGCCCGTGAAAATGCGGATGTGGTCGCCATCGGGGATACGGAACAGCTCTTTGTAGCCGGGCGTGATAAACCGGATGCCCTGTTTGGCCTTTTCCATGTGGTGTTCCAGGAATCGGGCAACGTAGGCGTAGAGGTAAAAATTGTAGTCTCCATAATTGGGGTTGCACCGGAGCATATAGGTGTGCTGGGGCGTCTGCACCTTAAAACCATACTCGGCGCAGTAGTTTCCCTCAAACTCAGCCTCCGGGTTCTGATAGCAAAACTTGGTCATGCTGCCCCGGCTAAAAAACAGCCCGTCCTTCTCCCGCAGGGCATTGACCACTTCATCAAGCTCCGACTTAAATTCATCTGTCTTGTATTCACTTCGGTGGTCAAACCAGGAAGTGTAAAACTCTTGGCCGCTGCCAAAATCCCCGCGCAGATGGCCGATACAGCCGGTTTGCCCTTCAAGCTGGTTGCTCTGGTTGTACGCATACAGGCGATCCGCCGGGGTCATGCTGGTGATTTTCGGCTCCATCATCGCTCACGTCCTTTCTTTTTCGCTTGTCGGTTTTGTTCCGATATGGCCTTTTCCCGTGCCTGCCAATATTCGGGGTGGTGAATTTGCACGCTGCTATTGATGACAGCCTCATACGCGCCGGGGCCAAAGCGCTCGTTCACCGGAGCCTGGATCATCTTTTTATCCATCAGCTCCCGGAGAGCCACCTGCGCGTCGCAGTCCTCCTCAAAGCAGAGGTAGCCGCCCTTAACAAAGGCGCAGCCCATCGCTTCTTTTCGGAATATCTTTTCCGCCAATTCCCGGCGCACCATAATTCCGCCATGCCCTGGGGTGGAAACCGAATAAACGCCGGGGCAGAGCGTTTCACATTCCTGGACTTTGCCCCATGGGGAATAGGAAGGGACCTCCGGCACAATGGTGTTTTGCCGCTGCTCCTCCAGGCACTGCACCTCCTCCTGCGCCCGCGCCACCAAATCCTTCTGCGCAGAAAACAGGTCGCTGAAATAGTGGCCCCAATCGTAGTCCGTCCGGTTACTGCATTTCCAGGTGACAAACTGCTGGGGCGCTGTCAAATGAACGCCCAAGACAAATTCGCTGTCACCCACATGACAGGAATCCGTAATGATATATCCGGCATTTTCTCTGTAATCCATCATCGTTCACGCTCCTTCGTGGTTTTCTTTTTGGCCTGTTCCTGCTGAATCGAGGTAAGTCCATGCTTGGCCCAGCCGGGAAGGTCCTCCGGCTGTATCGTGCCAAGCACATCCATACGCTCATATCGGCTCTCTTTGCCGGTATAAAGGTCAACGCAATAACAGGCTGATCCTCGACTGTGTGGAGAAGCCCCAAAGCCTCCCATACAGAGCTTGAGCTGGCGGGTAGCCCTGCGGTATTCCCGGCGCAGCACCTCCGGCTTTATCACCACGATTTTCCCGTGCAGATCATCCTCATGGGAAATGGGGGTACAGCCCTCCGCTGTGATGGGGCGGTCGTCTATGCCCTGTATGCGGGGCTTGTTCAGCTCTATGTGGGTTTTCTGCGCCTGTTCGGCAATCCGCTGGCCGAACAGCTCCACAATCTCCGGGAAATCATCACTGGCCATCACTTCGCTGTATTCAGCAAACAAGGCGTTTTGCCGACAAAAGGCGCACATATACTTCATGCCGGTTTCATCCTGCGGATTTTCCCCCAGGACAACCTCCCGGTCGCCTATATGCACCGCCTGGATGACCTCATAATCACCGGCCATGCGTTTTTCTGTGGAATCATCGTTCATCCCTCTGCCTCCATATCCTGTTTGATAAATGCTTGGATTTCCTTTACACTGGCAAAATTCCGTTCATCCCCGGTAAGGTAGCGCACCGTATCTCTCCATTGGGACAGCGGGTAACTGTTCTCATCCATCCTGCACAGGTCCAAAAGGGCCGCCCGCCGCAGGATAGGCGAAAGATTTAAGTCGGAGATGAAACAGCCATGTCGGGCCGCCAGTATGTCCAGAAGGTGTAATTCACTCATGGCGACACCTGCTTTCTTCAGCTTCTTTCAGCAGTTCCTCCACCAGCCTGCCGCTGCGGACTTTATTCCGGTCTGCCAGCACCTTGTTCTGGACGCACAGCACCGCCCGGATGTTGGGGACAGTAATGCCGGGGATCTCCACCATCTCCTCCGGGGTGACGGTGAGAAGCTGCACCGGTGAGTAACCAGCCTGGGCGAATATGCGGAACAGCCGTTGTTCAAATCGTTCTCTCATCTGCAAAGCTCCTTTCTTTTTTGGTATGTAAAAAGGGCGGCCCCGCATGGCCGCCCCTGGCTGGTTACTTCTTCCGGCTTCTGATTTTCAGGAAAATCAAGCCGCCGATGATAAATACCACCAGCGCAATGGCAATGATTGCTTTCAGCTCCATAAAATCATTCCTCCTAACACAGATTTAAGCCGCCATTATTTCACGGTGTTTTTGCCCTTCTTACGCTTGCCCACATAGGCCGCAACGCCCAGGGCGGCAGCGCCCATAGCAGATACGCCCATCAGAGCCGCCCACAGCCAGGGCTTGCTGTCGTCGCCGGTTTTCGGGGTGTCGCGCAGCTCGTTGTGCATTTCCGCCACGGTGGTCTTATCCGCAAAAATCGTCACCGTCTTATCCGCAGGCAGCACATAGTTGGAGCTGGCCCCGTCCGACACCTCGGACACGGTGTAATCGCCCACGCGCAGGCCCTCAATGAAGATTTCACCATTTTTATCAGTTTTGAAGGTCTGGTCGTAGCCGTTGGCCCCAATCACGCGGAAGGAGAAGCCCTCCACCTTGCCGTCGCTGGATGTCTTTTCAATCCGCAGGGAACCGGTCTGGGCCATGTTGGTGAAGCCAATTCCGGCCTCGTTTTCTACCTCGTAAATCTTGCCGTGTTCGGTGATCTCCACATAGTAGGAATTTTCATCCAGCAGGAACCCCTCCGGCGCTTTGGTTTCCTTTACGAACACGCCGCCGTAGAGGATGTGGGACATCTCGTAAATGCCGGTGCTGGTTTCCTCCAGCTTGCCCAGCAGCTCATCGCCCTCGTCCAGTTCTTTGTTGCCGTTGGTATCGCGGTACACCTCGAACTCGGCCCCAGTGAGCTTGTTGTCGGGATAATCCTTATCCACCTTCGTCAAACGCAGGTCGCCGTAAATGCGCTCATTGGCAAGGGAGATTTCCACAACCTGCCCATCTTCCTCCACGGTAACGGGAATCACTTCATCGGAGAGGATGAACCCTTCCGGGCTTTCCAGCTCTTTCAGCACCCAATTTCCGTAGGGGACGCCCGTGAAGGAGAAGCTGCCGTCCTCCGCTGAGGTGGCGGTGGCAAGGGCGTTTTCGGCGGTAAACTCGGTTTCATCGGACTTAAACAGACCGATTACAGCCCCGCCCAGGCCCGTGCCGTTTTCGTCAGTTTTGAGGCCCTTGATTTCGCCGCGGATCAGCTCGTTGGTAATAGCCTCGCCATTGTTGGCGGCAATCTCCACCACGGCCAGGGAAGGCCCGCCGTATTCAAAGCTGAACGGGAAGGTTTCACCATTCAGCAGGTAATGGCTGTCGGTGGACAGCTCCTTCAGATAGAAGCTGCCAAAAGGCAGGTCGGTCTTGCACATGGCCTGGCCGTTCTCATCCACAGAAACGATTTCCAGAAGCCCGTCTGCCGGGATGATGGAGCCGTCCGCTGCGGTGATGTCCTCCTGGGCATAGAGGCCAAAGGTAACAGCGGTGATTTCGCCATTCATGCCAATACCAAAGGTTTCATCCTGCTCCAGTACCTTGTCAAGCGTCACAAGGGCTTTCTGGCGCTGGTTGTAGAAGCTGGCAGAAGTTTCGGTGATTTCGACTTCCTGGCCTGCATACACAAGCTCCACCTCGGTGATATTCTCGCCGGTGTCCGCCATGCCGTGGGGGAACTCGATTTCTTTCACCTGGAATTTGCCCAGGTAGAGAGGCTGGCTCTGGGCCGTCCCGTCCTCCCCGGTGGTGATGGTGTCCACCACTTCGCCCGCAGAATAGCGCAGGGTGCCGTCCGGCGTGTAGACGTCCTCCAAAGCTGTGATCTCAAACACCGCGCCCGGCAGGCCGGTCACTTCGTACACCGGCTGATAAACGCCCTCGTTTTCCTGCACGGATGAGAATACTTCGCCGGTTTTGCTGACCTTGATAACGCCTTTCTGGGCCATGTTGGACTTGGTGACTTCGATGACTGTCACGCCGCCCTCCTCGGTAGAATTGTCCTCGGTCACATCAAAATACACAGGGGTGCTGTCCAGCACATAGCCATAGGGGGCCTGCACCTCCACCAGCGAATAGCCGGAGCCATACTCCAGCTTTTCCGGGGTGACAAGATAGCCCTCGGCATTGGTGTAAAAGGTATCAATCGTGGTGGGCGTCGGATAGGTGAAGGTCATTTCCACCTTGCTGCCATCCGGGCGGTAAATCTGGAAGCCTGCGCCCGCATAGGGGATGGTGACGCCGGTTTCCGCGTCCACCTTGACTACTTTTATATAGCTTTCAAAGGCTGCATTGTTGATGAGATAGCGGTAGGTCTGCCCGTCCTGGGAGATATACACCTCAAAATCATCCATCAGCTCCCGGCCCTCCCAGCCTTTGGTCTGATGGACGATATACGTTCCATAGGGCAGCTTTTTCGACTGCGCAAAGCCATTCTCATCACAAACAAGAACATCGCGCTCGGAGTCCTTTGCCGCGTCATAGCTGCCCGCAGCTTTCAGATAGATTTGGAACTCTGCGCCTTCCTCCGGGGTTTCAATTCCTGTTTCGCCATCGTCCGTGTGTTTGATGATGGCAATATCCCCCTTGATGATCTGCTCTGTCACATCATTGGCGGTATCATTCAGCTCAATGGTGTATAGCTCCGGCTCCGCGCCCACATGGTGGATGGTGGAATCCACAAGGTAGCCCTCGCTGGGATTGATTTCACGGATCGTCCAGTCGGAGTCGCAGACATAATAGCCGGTGGTGAACTGACCATTCTCGTCGGTCGTAAAGCTGTCGATGAGGGTATCGCCCTTATACAGCCCGTAGGTCGCTCCGGCAAGGGAGCCGTCGCCCTGGGGCGTTCCTGTTTCCACATCGCTCTTGGTGACGGTGACACGGAACTTTTTGAGGATATTGTTCACGGTTTTATCCGTGACCTCATTCCATTCGATGGTAGCTGTCTGGGCCTCCGGCACCACATAGCGGATGGGGGTATCCACCTCCTCCAGCACATAGCCCGTGCCGATCAGCACGTTTTCAAACCTTGCCACTCCTGTGGAATCCGTCACCGCGTACTCATCCACCGGCAGGCCGGAGAGGGATGTGCCGGACAAGTGGAAGGTCATGCCCTCCGCCAAACCGTCCTCGCTGGTTTTGGTAACTTCCAGGCTGCCGCGCTTGAGGACGTTGTTGAAATTCACGGTAGCAGTCTGGCCGCTGACAATGGTCACGCGCTGGGTTTCCTGGGGTTCATACTTATCAATCAACTGCTCGGTTACGGTATAAACGCCAGGGTTGAGATCAGTAATGTCGATCTCGCCCGCCTCATTGGTGGTCTTGGTAGCGTTGTACCCTTCGCCGGTGATGGTGAAGTTGATCCCGGCTACTTGGCCATCCTCGGAAGTCTTAATCAGCTTCATATTACCGGTTTTCACTTCCAGGTTCAGATAGCCTACCATCTGGTCGGAAACGGTTTCCCCGTAGGTGGCAAAGTCCTGTTTACCGCCGCCAGTAATTCCGTCCGTCCAAACCACAACACCGCTGCGCTGGGTAGTCACTTTTTCCGCCTTAATGGTCACAGAGCCTTTGATGGCCTGGGCGGAAGTAATGGTGAGCTGATTGCCGTCCACGGAGAAATTCAGCCCGGTGGTGCTGCTGGAGAAGGTGTAGTCACCCAGCACACCGTTGGTATCCGTGAGAGTGAGGGAATACTGCTGGCCATCCCATTTCAACTCATAGGCACCGGCGTCTGCGGTGCTGCTGAAAAAGCTGGGCAGCATGGTGTGGCGCTTGACCGCGCTCTCAATGGCGGAATACTGGCTGAAAATCTCGCTGTACAGGGGATGGTCGGCGCTGATATATTCCGTCACGTTGTTTTTGCCCTGGGCATTGGCGTCCACATGGTTAAACTGGCTGTCGCGCTCGCCCACGACAGTTTCCCAAACAAGAAGCTGGGTAGCGATATATCCTGCGATCTTGCTGGCGTCCTCCGGGTTCCCACTCATCCATGAGGTGCTGGCATAACCCTGCCAGCCATAAGTCATAATCCGCCCGATATATTCTTTGATGGTATCCGGCGGGATGGTGGGGTTCAGGTTGGACGGGTAGTTATCCCAGAAATCTTCGCCCCGGCCCGTGTACTGGTCGCCGGTATTCACACCGATGCCCGGCTCAATGCAGTAGATGGCTCTGCCATTAAAGGCGTCCTGGGTGTGGACGGAAAAGCTGTCGTTCTCTCCGGTGGACCAGCCACCCAGGAAATTCAGGGCGGGATGGCCCCATCCGGCCTTGTTGGGGTCGCTGGCACGGGGCAGGTCGATCATATACGTCGTCATGGTTTCGCCTGCGGCAAAAGCCGTGGTTCCTGTCCCTACGAACACGCCCAGGCACATGAGCAGGGCCATGAACAGGGACAGAGGCTTTCTCAATGCTTTCATCGTGTTACCTCCTTGAAATGGCCGCAAAAAAAGCACATCGCTCTGAATGTGCTGCTTGCGGCTGGATTCTGTTTACGTTCTAAAAAAGAGAGGCGCGCCAGGCGTTCTCCACCTCATCCGTTCTGTCTGCCAAACCTGTGGATTCTTGAAAGAATCAGCCTCCCCAAATATCTTCTTTTTTAGGCTGTTTAGGTGGTACGAGGGGGGTGAGGTGTGGAGAGGGGGAACAGCGAAAACGCCGGTTCCCTGCAAATGGGCGCACTGCTCCCTTGGTAGTGGACTATCTCTCTAAACTGCGCTGGCGCTTGCGGTAGAGTTCCAGCGCCTTAACAATGGTGTCCTCGATCTTCTGCGTGGGCGTCCCCGGCGCAAAAAACCGGCTGATTTTTTCCTTTGGAATTTTGAACTGTTCTTTTTGATTGGGCTTTTCCTCCTTCATAATGGAAACGAGTGCGTCTTTGGCCAGCCGTTCCCCTCCAGTCTTGGCTTCGGACATCTGGCGCATTTTGATGGCCTGGGCGTGGGATGGGGTGCAGTCCATCTCGTCCATGATAGCGAACAAGTCGGCCTGTTCTTCTTTTCGCAGGTAGGACAGCTCCACCGCTGGGCGCATAGCAATCTGGAGCATTTCCTGGTCTTTCAGGACTGAATTATCTACCAGTTCCAGAATTTCCGGGATAAGATGGGTAAGGCGGATATAACGTCGTATCTGTTCTCGACTTTCTCCCACCTGCAGTCCTAACTCCTCATTAGTTCGTAATCTTTTTTCTGACACCACTGGTGTCAGATTTTCTAATGAAGGCCGCCCAGCCTGCCTTTTCATAGCGTCCAGCTTCATTTTGTAGGCAAATGCCTTCTCCGATGGCAAAATCTGCTCACGCTGCAAGTTGGAGTCCACCATGATAATCGTGGCTTCATCATCGGTGAGCTGCCGCACAATACAGGGGATTTCCGCAAGCCCTGCCAAATCCGCCGCCTTTTTCCTGCGGTGTCCGGCCACCATCTCATAGCCGCCCTCTGGCTTGGGGCGCACCAGGGTGGGGACCAAAACACCATACTGCTTCACGCTTTCCGTCATTTCCTGCATGGCTTCATCCATACGGACCTTAAAGGGGTGATTCGGAAAGTCGCTGATCTCCGCAGGCGAAAGATTGACAACCTTTTCAAGCCGCGCCTCGGCCCGTTCTTCCTCCGTGGAAAACAGGTCATCGACTGAGGGAAGATTGAAGTTTAGCCCGCTGCTTTTCGCCATCCGCCAGCACCTCCTTTGAAAAATCCGCGTAAGCCTGGGCCACCTTGCTCCCCTTGTCGTAGGCGTAAATACTCTTGCCTGCGGCGCTGATCTCTGCGGCTTTGATGGCTACGGGAATCTCGGAACGATAGATTTTCAATACGTTCCCGTAACTCTGCCGCAGGGTATCCGCTGTCTGTCTGGCAAGATTTGTGCGCCCATCCACCAGCGTGAGCAGCACCCCGTCCACCTTCAGGGCCGGGTTGATCTGCCGCTTCACCTTATTGATGGTTTTCATAAGCTGGGTCATGCCCTTGGCTGGGAGATAGTGGGCCTGCACCGGGATAATCACGCTGTCTGCCGCTGCCAGGGCGTTGATGGTAATCATGCCCAGGGAAGGCATACAGTCGATGAGAACCACATCATAGTTCTTCTTGGCTTCATTGACATAGGTTCTCAGCGTAAACTCCCGGCTCATGGCGTTGACCAGGCTCATTTCCAGTGCGGACAGCTCAATGTTGGCGGGCATAAGGTCTACGCCCTCGCTGTGGTGCAGAATGCCCTCATCCGTGGTGAATGGCTCATCCCGGATCACCTTCTCCATAACAGTGGCCAGGGTGGTGGGCAGGCTGTCCTGATCTTGCCAGCCCAGGCAGGTGGTGAGGTCGCCCTGGGGGTCTGCGTCAATGAGCAGCACCTTTTTCCCCAGACGGGCCAAACCAATGCCCAGGTTCACCGTTGTGGTGGTTTTGCCTGTGCCGCCTTTCTGGTTGGCCAGCGCGATCACGCGGCCATCCCTGGGGCGGCTACTCTGTTCCGGCATTTTCATGTCCTCCTTCTTCTTAGATTTAGCCGCCCGTTGGCAAGACGGACGGCTATGTATGCGGAAAATCCGAAAGATGGGCATGAAAAAAGCCGCTTACTCTTGCTGAAAAGAATAAGCGGCTCATCTGGCAGCGATATGTAATTTTACATCTTCTTCACCGGGGCGCACATGGCTTTGAGCAGAAGTTCGTCCAGGCAGCCGGTGTCCCGGTTTTCACGGAGCATGGCATTGCGCAGGTGGTTGAGGCTCTGGATGACTATGCTGTTCTCGGCGGGGGTGAGGGTTATCTTAAATTTCCGTTTTTTCATAGGGCGTTCCTCCTTTACGCTTTCAGTATATATGGAAGGAACGCTACGCCGCAAATGTGCGAGAGTTCATCCACTTGAAACACAGCAGCGGCAACTCAGAAGGACAAGATAAACTGGATTCGGTTTGGTCAAATCCTGACAAATCAGGACATCCCCTTCAAAAGAAAAACCTCTCACACAGACCGTCATGGGATCGAAAAAATGAAGGGGAAAATGACCTCTAAAACACCCCGATTTTGGCTCGCAGTTGCCCCATTTTTTAATCATAACGGGGTCAAAAAGGGCCTGTTGCCCCATTATTAATCAAGAAAAACCGGGTCAGGCGAGGTCAAATCCTTCCAAAATCGGACAAAGGACAACAGACTTTTTGGAAAGGAAAAAGCCCGGAAAACCGCATGGTTCCGGGCTTTTTGAGCATTTTTGAATTGGTTTGTCGGGCCTGTTATCTCTTGGAGAACTGAGGCGCACGACGGGCTGCCTTGAGGCCGTATTTCTTTCTTTCCTTCATTCTCGGGTCACGGGTGAGGAAACCGGCCTTCTTCAGCGTAGCGCGGAGGTTCTCGGAATCGTACTGGAGCAGAGCTCTGGAGATACCGTGGCGGATAGCACCGGCCTGACCGGTAACACCGCCGCCTGCAACGCGGCAAACGATGTCGAACTTCTCTTCGGTACCGGTGAGAACGAGCGGCTGACGAACGATTGTCTTGAGGGTATCAAGGCCGAAATAATCGTCGATATCGCGGTCGTTGATCGTGACCTTACCGGTGCCCTGGTAAATTCTTACACGTGCAACGGAGCTTTTTCTTCTGCCGGTGCCGTAGAAATAAGGTGCCTTATCGTACATATTCGTTTACCTCCTATTAAAGTTCCCAAGCCGTCGGCTTCTGCGCCTCGTGCTTGTGCTCGCTGCCGGCGTAGACACGAAGTCTTGCTTCTGCAGCTCTGCCGATGGTGTTCGAGGGGATCATGCCGTGAACAGCAAGCTCCATCGCCTTTTCCGGCTTTGTACGCATCAGGGTGTCATAACGGACAGCCTTGAGGTGGCCGATATAACCCGTGTGATGATAATAATACTTCTTTTCAGCCTTACCGCCGGTGAGGACAGCCTCAGCGCAGTTGATGATGATGACGTGGTCACCGCAGTCAACGTGCGGGGTAAAGGTGGGCTTGTGCTTGCCGCGGAGAAGAACTGCGGCCTGTGCTGCAACGCGGCCGAGCGGCTTGCCTGCAGCGTCAATTACATACCATTTGCGGTCAACCTGACCAGCCTTGGCCATATAAGTGGACATAGCGTTTACCTCCAAAATTGATTTAAATTATCTCGGTACCGGCAAACGCTTTGTGCGCTGCGATACGAAATCTCTGAAAATGCCCATAGCTTTCCCATGGGCGCTAAATGATAGTACCACACGAAAAACGGCTTGTCAAGCGCTTTTTTGCGGTTTTTTAAGCTGCGAATTCTAATCTCGCTTATTCTTCGTTTTTCTCGTTTATGCTCTTATTTTTGAATGTGCGATTTCAAAAAATATTTTTGCCGCAAAATTTAAAAAGCACAGCTTTTCCGCCGTTTTTCGGGAAAGCCGTGCTTTTTACGGTTTTTATTCAGCTATTACTTTTTCACACAGCGCGTTGCGACAAAGCAAGGCACGCCGTGCTCGTGCAGAAAACCTTCGCCGTTTGTGTCTTCATAAATATCCGTCAGCATAAATCCCGCGCGCAGCTGGCCGCCGATCTCCTCGTCGAGCGTGTGAGAAAACTGCACGCCGTAATCGAGCTCCAGCGACTTTTTATAGAGTGCTTCGTCTTTTAAGGGATTATACGGCAGCGTGTTCGTAATCTTCGTTTCGTCGTCATCAAAAAGGTAATTGAAGCCGTTATCAAACCCCACAAGCAGCACGCCGCCCGGCTTCAGAACACGGGCGCACTCTTTCCAGATCGGCTCCAGTTCTTCTACATAACAATTTGAAACCGGGTTAAAAATGAGGTTAAAGGTCCCGTCTTCAAACGGCAGCGGCTTTGTCATATCGCTGCGGACGCACTTTGGAGTATAGCCCTCCCGCTTGCCGACCTCTTCTTCGCGCTTTAATTGCTCTGCGGAGTAATCCAGCACGGTGCAGTCTGCGCCGAGCGCCGTGAAAACGGGAATCTGCTGCCCGCCGCCGCTGGCTAAACCCAGAATTTTCTTGCCGCGCATCTCGCCGAACCATTCGTGCGGCACGGTTTTCGTCGGCGTGAGGTACACGCCCCATTCGCCTTTTCTGGCTTTTTCAAACACCTCGTGCGAAATGGGTTTGCCCCATTCCCAGCCGTTTTGCACCCAGCTGTCCACGGTTTTGGCGTTGATGTCGGTGTAATTCATACGTTTATTCTCTCTTTCTAAAAGTTTTATCTTTTATGAATTTGCCGTGCAAATTCATAGGGAGACCCCTTAATAGGGTCTCCCTCGGACGAACAATTCACTGGATTGTTTTATAGCAATGCGAAGCATTGGTTTCTCCCAGTCCTGATTTTGGGGTAAGCAAAAGGATTTCGCGCTCTGCGGAGCGCGCCTCAGGGCTTTGCCCCGAGGCCCTATAAACTTTCTGAAGAAAGTTTAATCAAAGACTTTTAACCCAACTCGTCTTCCGCAGAAGCGACGACGTTTACGCCGGTGCCGCAGACGTTTTCAATGACGATGTCGCCGATATGGACGGGGGCGGTGATCTCCGCTGCGTTGATGGCTTTCATGCAGTCGAAAATCTTATTCTTCGGGATGTCCGTTTTCGTGCGCACGGCGACAACCGGGCGTTCACCGTTTAAAACGCGAACGGTAGACGTGACGGTACGGGCGGGCGCGGTAACTTCCTTCACGGCGTAGAGCTCGCCGCGCTTACACGTATTGCCTGTAACGCTTTTCACCTCGCCGTTTTCAACCGTGACGGTCAGCGGGCAGCCCAAGGGGCAGTTGATGCAGATAAACGATTTCGTTTCCATAGTAATGCCCTCCTTATTCCGCTTCCACCGTGACGGTGACGGTATCAAAATCAATATTTTGAAGGTCTGCTTTTTTCAGCAACACCTGCTCCATTTCGCCCGGTGCCATAACGGTCTTTTTGCGGTGCTGCACGCGCTGATCGCCGAAATAGACACTGATGAACGAATTTTTATAGATGCCGCCCACGCGGAAGCGCACCGTGAGCGTATCCGGCATATTTTCGGGGTGAATGATGCTCGGCACAGTGTAGCGCACACCGCCCTTGGCTTCCAGCTTGATGCCGCCCGAAAGCGGCTCTGCGGTTTCTTTGCTGCCGCCCTGCACGTACTTTGCGGCGGCACGGCCGGCCTGCGCGGCTTCTTCGGAAACATAGTCCACAAGGTCGTGCACATGCAGCACGTTGCCGCACGCGAAGATGCCCGGCACGCCGGTCTCGAGGCTTTCGTTGACAACGGGGCCGTTCGTCACGCGGGAGAGCGGTGCGCCCGCGCCGAGGGTGAGCTCGTTTTCCGGGATCAGACCGACGGACAGAAGCAGCGTATCGCAGGAATAATACTCTTCCGTGCCCGGGATGGGCTTTAATTTGTCGTCCACGGCGCTGATGGTGACGCCCGTTACGCGGTCCTTGCCGTGAATCTCCGTCACAGTGTGGCTAAGCTTCAGCGGGATGCCGAAGTCATCGAGACACTGGACGATATTGCGCTTGAGTCCGCCGGAGTACGGCTGGAGCTCCGCGACGACGTGCACCTTCGCGCCCTCTAACGTCATGCGGCGCGCCATGATGAGACCGATGTCGCCGGAGCCGAGAATGACGACCTCGCGCCCGGGCATATAACCCTCCATATTGACAAGGCGCTGCGCCGTGCCGGCGGAGAACACGCCTGCGGGGCGGAAACCGGGGATATTCAGCGCGCCGCGGGAACGCTCGCGGCAGCCCATGGCCAAAATGACCGCACCCGCTTCCACGGTAAACAGCCCGTCTTCGCGGCTGACCGCCGTGACGACCTTTTCCGGGAAAATACTCAGCACCATTGCGCCGAGCTTGTACGGGATATGCAAAGCCTTTGCGCGTTCTTCAAAGCGCGCGGCGTACTCCGGACCCGTGAGCTCCTCTTTAAACGTGTGCAGACCGAAGCCGTTGTGGATGCACTGGTTTAAGATGCCGCCGAGACGCCCGTCTCTTTCTAAAATTAAGATGTCTTCAGCCGGAAGCCCGTTTTCCGCCGCGGCGACCGCCGCCGCAAGCCCCGCAGGACCGCCGCCGATGATGACAAGCGATTTTGTGATTTTATTTTCCATAATAAACCTCATTTCGTCTTCCCGAACACGATTTCGGAGCCTTTTTCGTTCTTTTGGATGGCTGTCAGCGGCAAGTTAAGTTCTCTTGCGAGAATATCCATGACGCGCGGGGAGCAGAAGCCTGCCTGGCACCGGCCCATGCCGGCTCTGGTTCTGCGCTTTACGCCGTCCAGCGTTTTCGCGCCGAGCGGACGGCGGATGGCGTCCACAATCTCGCCCTCGGAGATCGTCTCGCAGCGGCAGACAATACTGCCGTAGAGCGGGTTTTCACGGATTTTCTCGGCGCGTTCTTCGACGCTGAGCGAATTGAGGTGCACGACGCCGTGACGAACGGGGTTGAAGCTTTCTTTTTTCGTAAGGCCAAGCGCTTTCGCCGCCATTTCCGCCATATAAACACCGATGGCAGGCGCGCTTGTGAGGCCCGGGGATTCGATACCCGCGGCTTCAAAGAAGTTCGGCGCGCTTTCCTCCAAGATGAAGTCGCCTCTGTCCGCGCAGGCGCGCAGGCCGGAGAACGATGTGATGATCTGTCGGCTCGGCACGTTTTTCACGCTCATACCGGCTTTTTCCAAAACGAATGCAAGGCCGCTCTGCGTTGTGGCCGTGTCCTCGCGGTCTTCGATATTCTCGGCGGTGGGGCCGAGCAGCAGATTGCCGTGCACGGTAGGCGTGACAAGAATGCCCTTGCCGAGTTTTGTCGGCAGCTGGAAGATGGTTTTATCAACCAAATTGCCCGCGTTTTTGTCGCACAGGCAGTATTCGCCGCGGCGCGGGGTGATGGTGAACGCGTGCGGCAGCAGCATATCGTGAATTTCATCGGCGTGCACACCCGCCGCGTTGATGACGGCGCGCGTTTCGATCTCGCCCTGTTCGGTTTCGAGAATATAGAGGTCGTTTTCGCGGCGGATATTTTGCACGCCGCACTCAAATTTGAATTCAACACCGTTTTTCTCAGCGTTTTCGGCAAAGCCCAAGGTCAATTCAAACGGGCATACGATGCCGGAGGACGGACAGAACAGCGCCGCGACGACCGTGTCGCTGAGCGCAGGCTCCATTTCTCTCGCTTCGTCGCCGGTAAGAATTTTGAGGTTTTCTACTCCGTTTGTCACACCGCGCTCATAAAGCTCCTTTAACGCAGGCATGTCGTTTTCGTCAAAGCACAGCACAAACGCGCCGTTTCTGCGGAACGGAACATCCAGTTCTTCCGCGACCTGCGTCATCATGCGGTTGCCGAGGACGTTCATCTTGGCTTTCAGCGAGCCCGTTTTGGCATCAAAGCCGCCGTGCACGATGGCGCTGTTCGCCTTTGAGGTGCCGGTGCAGACGTCTTCGCCCTTTTCCAGTACGCATATTTCTGCCTGATACCGCGAAAGCTCACGGGCGATGGCGCTGCCCGTAACGCCCGCGCCGATCACGACGGCGTCATATCGTTTTTTCTCCATTTTTGTTTCAATCCTTTCAAATACACCAAAAGACCGCTTCAAACGGCTTTTCCCCTATAAATCGCCGACGAAGCTCTTGTTTTTTATTGTATCATACAAAACCGCGCGTTTCAATTAAAATAGTCTGCACATTTTCAACAAAAAAGGCTTGACACAAATAGGAAAATGCTTCAAAATAAAACGGAGGCAGAATGCCCTATATATTTGAAACCATTTTTCGAAAAGAAAGGACGTTAATATGAATTACCTTTTAGGTGTAGATCTTGGCACCAGCGGCACAAAAACCGTGCTTTTTGACGAAGACGGCAATGTAATCACGAGCAAAACGATAGAATACCCGCTGTATCAGGAAAAAAACGGCTGGGCAGAGCAGGAGCCGCTCGATTGGTGGAATGCGGCGGCGGATACCATTCACGCCGTGATCACCGAAAGCGGCGTCGATAACAAAGACATCAAGGGACTCGGCATTTCCGGCCAGATGCACGGCCTTGTCATGCTGGATAAGGACGGCAACGTGCTGCGCCGCTCCATCATCTGGTGCGACCAGCGCACGGCAAAGGAGTGCGAGGAGATCACCGCACGCGTCGGCGCAGAGCGCCTGATTGAGATTACCGCAAACCCGGCTTTGACGGGCTTTACGGCATCTAAAATCCTTTGGGTGCGCAACAACCAGCCGGAAATTTATGCAAAGTGCGCGCACATTCTGCTGCCGAAGGACTACGTGCGCTACATGCTGACGGGCGACTTTGCAACGGAGGTCTCCGATGCTTCCGGCATGCAGCTTTTAGATGTGCCGAATCGCTGCTGGAGCGACGAAGTGCTTGAAAAGCTTGATATTGACAAGGCACTCTTGCCGAAGGTATACGAATCCCCGGAAGTGACGGGTGTCATCTCCGAAGAAGCCGCAAAGCGCACCGGCCTTGCGGCGGGCACCATTGTGGTCGGCGGCGCGGGCGATAATGCGGCAGCAGCCGTGGGCACCGGCGTTGTGGAGGACGGCAAGGCGTTTACAACCATCGGCACCTCCGGCGTTGTGTTTGCGCACACGGATAACATTTTCATCGATCCGAAGGGCCGCGTGCACACGTTCTGCTGCGCCGTACCGGGCGCATGGCACGTGATGGGCGTGACGCAGGGCGCGGGTCTGTCCCTTAAGTGGTTCCGCGATAACTTCTGCGGCGCGGAAAAAGAGACCGCAGCCGGCATGGGCGTAGACCCGTATTATCTGATGGATCAGCAGGCGGCGCGTTCGCCGATCGGCTGCAACCGCCTGCTTTATCTGCCGTATCTCATGGGCGAACGCACTCCGCACCTTGACCCGGACTGCCGCGGCGCGTTCATCGGCCTTTCCGCCATGCACACGAAGTACGACATGCTCCGCGCCGTGATGGAGGGCGTAACATACTCCCAGCGCGACAGCGTGGAGGTGCTGAAAACCATGGGCGTTTCCATTGACGGCATGCTCGCCTGCGGCGGCGGCGGTTCCTCGAAGCTGTGGCGTCAGATGCTTGCCGATACGTATAACTGCGCCGTGCGCACAGTCGTTTCCAAGGAAGGCCCGGCGCTGGGCGTTGCCATCCTCGCCGGTGTGGGCGCAGGGCTGTACCCATCCGTGCAGGAGGGCTGCCGCCGCGTCATTCGCCTCAACGCCCCGCAGGAGCCGATTGAGGAAAACGTGCCGAAGTACGAGGCGTTCTACCGCATGTACACGAAGCTGTACCCGGCGCTGAAGGATTGCTACAAGGAGCTTGCTGCGCTGTGAGCCGCGTGTTTGAAGCGCTGTGCGCCCACCTGAAAACGCATCCCGAAGCCGAAGTGCAGGACGCGGTGAAGTTTTTGTACCAGGCGAGCTTTGGCGGCGGCCACTTTTTGAGCGACCCTGACGGCGCGTATCTATATTATTTATTAAAGGAAGCGGAGATTGCCAACCTTGATGCACCGTACACGGAAGCCCTCGGCGAGCAGTACGCGCGCATCAACTTGAGCGCGTTACAGGAGCTTTCACCGAAAACACTTTTTGCTATGTTTAAAGCGTCTTCCGAGGACATACCCACGGACAAGACGGCGTTTTTATCACTTTTGGACGAGCTTGAAAACGCCGATTTGTTCGACAAATCCGAAAACGCGGCGTTTTTGAAATCGTACCGCGCGGCGGGCTGCCCTGCCGTGCACCACAGCGAAGCGTACCGCCGTGCGTATCACCCGGCATACCGCGTGGTGAAAAAAGCGTATGCGGATTTTCTGTCGGCATTCATCGCGATCGATAAGTTGACGACGGAAAAAGCCCCGGTGACGGTTGCAATCGACGGGCTGTGCGGCTCGGGTAAAACGACGTTTGCGGCACTTTTGCAGAGCGTTTACGACTGCAACCTGTTCCACGCCGATGATTTTTACCTGCCGATGCCCATGCGCACGCCGGAGCGCTACGCCACCCCGGGCGGTAATGTGCACTGGGAGCGTATTTTGTCGGATATTCTGAAGCAGATTCCGAAGAACAAGTCGTTTTCCTACCGCGTGTTCGATTGCGGCGTTATGGACCTCGGCGACGCGGTGCAGGTCACGCCGAAGACGCTGAACATTTTAGAGGGCTCGTACTCTACGCACCCGGAGCTTATCGGGCGCTACGATCTCAAAATTTTTCTCAAGACCTCGCCGGAGACACAGAGCGCACGCATTTTAAAACGCAACGGCCCCGCGCGGCACAAGATGTTCGTGGAAAAATGGATCCCGCTCGAGAACCTCTACTTCACTTCCTACCCCGTTGAAAAGCAATGTGACCTTGTTTTTACGACGTAAATTTCAAAAAAAGTCTTTCATATCCGTATGTACCGCCGCGTGCATACGGATATTTTTGTGTTTTCTGGCTCTATATTTAGAGAAATTAGTTGAATTTTAACTATATATAGGTTTCTCAAAACTTTTTGAAATTTTTTTGAAAAAAGGCTTGCAATTTCAGAATGGATGTGGTATTATAACAAAGCCGTCAGATGAGACGGCGAACAGAATAGTTGGTGTTGATTACAACGAGGGTCCACCTGTTCCCATACCGAACACAGAAGTTAAGCTCGTTTGTGCTGAAAATACTCGGCTGGCAACGGCCCGGGACGATAGGTTGGCGCCAACACTTAAAGCGGACATCCAATAGGATGTTCGTTTTTTTATGTTTAAAAACAGAAATTCGGCTTGCAGGCGGTTTTATGTGCCGCGCATGCCGAATTCAAAAGATGAAGCCCGCAGTTTTTTGCGGGCTTTTGCTTACTCATTTAACGTGATGGCGTTGCCGTTTGCGGGCGGCTTTTGCGTGGGGTCGGCGTTATCGTTTGCGATGAGCGTCATCTCAAGTTCGTTCGTATCGAGCTCGATGAACGAGACTTTGCCGTCTTCATCAAACTGACATTTGCCGCTAACCGTCATGTTTTCCGTATCGTTCACGGTGACGTCGGCCGTAAAGCGCACCACGCGGTCTTTTTCTTCGTAAGGCTCGGTCTTGACGGCGGTCACCTTCACGGTCTCGCTCATTTCGTTTGCCATTTTCTGTACGTTGAGCGGCTTTTCAATGAAATCTTTAAGGCCATTCTCGTTGCACAGCGCCTTTTCGTCTTCCCAAGCATCTTTGTACGCCGTAAGGGCGCTTTCTTCGCCGTTTTCCAAAATACTGCCGAAGCGCTGCATGGGCTCACTCGGGGCGTTCAGCATGCTTTCCGCCAACGCGGCCGCGGCTTTTTCCGCATTTTTTGCCGTGCTGCCACCCGAAGCGCAGGCGGACAAAAGCAGGAGCAAGCTAAGGCACAAAGAAAGCATTACGGTCATTCGTTTTTTCATAAAATCATCTGCCTTTCTAAAATAACTGTTTTGATAAATTTCTAATTTAATAGTATTATTTGCATTGTCAATTTATCAATAGGAATATTGCATGACTTTTGTTTTTGAGGTTATGCAAAAAGCACATATAATTGATTACCTGAAACTTAATTGTAATGATTATATGTAATAAATTTTCAAAATCTGTTTGTTGAGTGAAAAGCACGCTACGTTTAAGTAGCGTGCTTTTCTATTCTGAGATTTAGGACGTCAAAAAAGTATATCCTTGCCAATACGAATCCTGCAATACATTGCCCCCGAAGTAGTCAAGGGAACTACCATTAAGATACGCATTTGTTCCAGTAATAGGAATCATGTCTTTTACACCGAGCACTTTATAGTAGCCTAATTTGTGTGTATTCATCGGCTGATACTGTGACCACATGGCTTCTTGGCAAGACTTGCACTGGTTGAAATAGCCGTAGTACAATCTTGTGCCTGGAGAACTGGGAGAGCCGGAGTAAATATATCCGCCGCCTCTGGGAGACATTTGGTGTTTTCCACCGGATGGGCAGCTTACAACCCATCGTGGTTGAGTTTGTGGATCGGGTATTTCAACGGTCTCAGCAAATGCCAAACTTGCGGTTGATAGTAATACGCATAATACCATCAAAAGACTTAAAAACTTCTTCATAGGTTCCTCCTGTTCTAATTGTGGAGTAGATTGCGTCTTTTTTGTCTCTTGAAGAATTATGGTACATCGGTCTCACCCTTTCAATAAAAATAATTAACTTTGTGACTTAAATATAATACAGATTTCCGATTTTGTCAAGCACAAATTTTATATTTATTATTGACTGATAACTTGAAATCAACGATTTTTGCTTCTCCGTTTATTTAAAAATCATTTTGATATTTCCAAAAGATAACACTTGCTTTTTGGCATATCCTATTGTATACTAAATTCGTGTAGATTAGAGTTCACGCGAAGTTTGCGGGAGTTTGATTTATACGGATAGATCGGGGCGACCCGATGGGATGCTATACCAAGAAAGGATGTTTTCAGATGGAAATCACAAAGCAGACCACTATGGGCGAAATGCTGGATTATGACCGCGGCATCGCTTATGTGCTGATGCAGTCCGGCATGCACTGCGTAGGCTGCCCGTCCTCCATCCACGAGTCCCTTGAGGACGCATGTGCCGTACACGGCCTGGATGTTGACAAGGTCTTTTCTGCCATTCAGGAATATCTGAACAGCAAGAAGTAATTTTTCTAAGATAAAGATAAGCGCAGAGCGTGGGTTTTCCCCGTGCCCTGCGCTTTCTTTTTGGTCGCATAAAGCGTTGCAGAAAAACACCCGCAGGGCGGTTTTTCATGCCGTTCTGCGGGTGTTGAGTTTATTTTATCAGAGCGTTACAACAACGTCGCTGAGGTCTGCGTTTACCTTCAAGACGGTGCCGAGCTCATTTTGCTCGACTTCTGCGCCGGAGACGTGCTTCACGTTCTCCACGTTGCGCAGCAGCACGCTGAGGTTCTCTGCCTTGCCGTCGAACTTGAAGGTGATAACGCCGTTCTCGTTCACTGCGGAAACGCTGAGCATATCGTTGCCTTTGCTGTCGCAAACCTTTGCGCTCGCCTTATCGGAAAGCTCGAAAACGTGCAGGGTGAGGTCCTTGCCGTAATCGTAATCCGGCTGCTGGTTGTTCGCGCCGATGGCGACGATGGAGTTCTCTCTTGCAAAGAGCGGCAGAGAGAAGAAATCGTAGTTCTCGCGCAGCCAGTGACCGCCCTCGCGCTTTTCGTTCGAGAGCAAGTGCGTCCACTTGCCTTCCGGCAGGTAGTACGTGACGTCGCCTTCCTTCGTGAAGACCGGCGCGACCATCAGGCTGTCGCCGAGCATATACTGGCGGTCGAGGTCTTCGCACGGGATGTCATCCGGGAATTCCAGAACCATGGCGCGCATGGTCGGCACGCCCGTTTTATGTGTATTGACCGCAGTGGAGAACATGTACGGCATCAGGGTGCACTTGAGCTCGGAGAACTTACGGACAACGGCTACGGATTCCTCGCCGTTCTCTTCACCCTCCTTGCTGAACAGCCACGGCACACGATAGGAATCGGAGCCGTGCAGTCTGGAATGCGTGGAGAGCAGGCCGAACGCCGCCCAGCGCTTGTAAACGTCCGCCGGAGCCTTACCCTCGAAACCGCTCATGTCGTGGCTCCAGAAGCCGAAGCCGGAAAGGCACAGAGAAAGGCCGCCGCGCAGGGATTCGGACATGGAGGAGTAGTTCGACGAGCAGTCGCCGCCCCAGTGTACCGGGAACTTCTGTCCGCCGACCGTAGCGCTTCTTGCAAAGAGGCACGCCTCGTTCTTGCCCTTGTACTCTTCAAGCACTTCCCAAACGCACTTATTGTAAAGGTAGGTGTAATAGTTGTGCATACGGAGCGGATCGCTGCCGTCGTAGTAGACAACATCGGTCGGGATTCTCTCACCGAAGTCGGTCTTGAAGCAATCGACGCCCTGATCGAGCAGGTGGCGCAGCTTGGACTGATACCACTTCCATGCACCCGGGTTCGTGAAGTCCACGATACCCATGCCGGCCTGCCACAGATCCCACTGCCAAACGTCGCCGTTCGGCTTTTTGAGGAGGTAGCCAAGCTCCTTCGCTTCCTTAAACAGCGGAGACTTCTGGCCGATATAGGTGTTGATCCAAACGCAGATCTTGAGGTTGTTTTCGTGCTTCATCACCTGCAGCTGGTGCTCGATATCCGGGAACATGGCCCGATCCCAGTCGAAGTTGCACCATTCGTTTTCCTTCATCCAGTAGCAGTCGAAGTGGAACACGTGCAGCGGAATGTGGCGCTCTTTCATGCCGTTTACGAAGCCCATGACGGTCTCTTCGTCGTACTTCGTTGTGAAGGAGGAGGTGAGCCACAGGCCGAATGTCCATGCCGGCGGCAGTGCGGGCTTGCCGGAAAGCGTGGTGTAGTTTTCGAGCACTTTTTTCATGCTGTCGCCGCCAACGACCATGAAGTCGAGCTTTTCGCCCGGCACGGAGAACTGTACGCGCGTGACATGCTCGGAGCAGATCTCATAGGAGACCGGGCCCGGGTCGTTCACGAGCACGCCGTAGTTGCGGTTCGTGATGTAGAACGGAATGCTCTTGTAAGAAATTTCGGTGCAGGTGCCGCCGTCTTCGTTCCAGGTCTCCACGGTCTGGCCGTTCTTCACATACGGGGTGAAGCGCTCGCCGAGGCCGTAGACCTTTTCGCCGATGTCAAGGTTCATCTGGGCGCGCATGTAGTTGCCGTCCGGGGTGGAGATGGTGCTGATCATCGCGTTGCCGAAGCGGTTGCCGATGCTTGTCAGCTTCTTGTCCTTATAGTAGTAATCAAAGCTGCACGGGTTCTTGCCGATGACGAGCTTTGTGTTGCCGCTCTTGATCGTCACGGTCGTTTCGGTGTTCTCGACCTCCAGTGCGCAGTGTGCGTCGTTCAGCTCGAACGCCGGCATTTTCTGGTTGCTGCCCATAAAGTGGTACGCTTCCGTGCGGATGATATCCGGCTGCGGAGAGGAAATGTACATTTCCAGAAGCGGGCCGCCCATGGCGCGCATGTCTGCGTGGTACGGCACGGTGTAGAGGTAAACGCGATCGTTTTCTACCTTGACTTCGCGAACCTGCACGGCGTCCGTGTTTGTCACGCCGGGAAGGTTCATCCAGTAGCCTTTCGTAAATTTCATATTCAACTCACTGCCTTTCAAAAAAATTCAAAAATTCCGTTATTGGCACTTGCGCTTTTCGCGCGCCTGCTCTATCATAAGTATAAGCGATATGCTTTGGAAAGTCTACCGCTAATTTGTCCGCTTTTATAACAATCCTGACCACTGAGTCTAAAAGGAGGTGCGTTTTACGGACAAAAATCAATTTGACCGCATGCGGGAGGCCCGCCGCCACGGCGACGCGCTGATGCCCGTGATGAACTACTGCATTCGACGCGAAGACCGCTTTCACGCGCTTGATTGTCACTGGCACAGCGAAATGGAGCTTTTCCGCGTGATGCAGGGCACGCTGACCGTGCAGTGCGGCACCGATCTGTTTGAGGCCCACGCCGGAGACATTGTGTTTTTCAACAGCGGAGAGCTGCACGCCGCCGTGCCGGTGGAAGCCGGCGAGGAGCTTTACTTTGAAGCCATCGTGTTCAGCCCCGATTTGCTGTGCAGCACCGCAAATGACATCATTCGCGTAAAGTACATACAGCCCGTTTTGGACGGCGAGCTGACCGTGCCACGGCTGATCCGAGCCGGAACTACTTTGCACGAAAGCGTTTCCGCCGCGTTCCAGACCGCGTACACGATGCTGGAAAACCGCCCGCCGTTTTTTGAGTTTCCCGTAAAAGCCGCCATGCTTTCGGCGTTCGGCGCACTGGTGCAAAACGGCGTGTCGGCGCGCATCAGCGCTTCTAAGCGCGCCGCAGCGGACAGCATCAAGGCTGCCATTGCGTTTATACAGGAAAATTACCGGTCTGCCGTCTCCGTACAGCAGCTTGCGCACGCCGCCGGCATGAGCGAGGGACATTTCTGCCGCGTGTTCAAACAGTATACACTGAAAACGCCGGTGCAATTCATCAACGGCGTGCGTTTAAGCCACGCGCTGGAGTTGCTCACCGCCACAAATCTGCGCGTGCTCGACATTGCCATGGACTGTGGCTTTAACTCCATGAGCTATTTCATCGAAGTATTCCGCACCGAATACGACGCCACGCCTTTGCAGTACCGCAAAAAGCTGGAAGAAATCAAGGTGCCGAAATAAACTTAAAAAGTAAAGTAGAGGGTAAAAATGATTTGGGGAATTTTGATCGTACTGATTGTTGTATGTCTGGGCTTTCTGGCGTGGCTTTTCTGCATTGCGCCGGCTTCGCCGCGCGGCGATTTTGCCGAGATGAAAAAATATGACTACGCCCACCGCGGCCTGCACGAAAAAGATCTTTCCGTGCCGGAAAACTCCATGGCAGGCTTTAAGGCAGCTGTGGAAGCGGGCTACGGCATAGAGTTTGACCTGCAGCTGACAAAGGACAAGAAGGTCGTTGTGCACCACGACCGTAGCTTAAAGCGCGTCTGCGGCGCGGATGTTTCCATCGGTGACCTGACGTATAAGGAATTACAGCAGTACCGTTTGCAGAACACCGAAGAGCGCGTACCGCTTTTCAGCGACGTGCTGGCGCTTGTGGACGGCAGAACGCCGCTCATCATTGAACTGAAGCACTACGACGATGCCGATCTGCTGTGCCCGCTCGTGTGGGAGCTGCTGCGCAACTATAAAGGCCCGTACTGCGTGGAATCATTTGACCCGTACATTGTGCAGTGGTTCAGGAAGAACCACCCGTATGTGCTGCGCGGTCAGCTGATGGGTCACTTTGAAGGCAAGGACGAGGAGTGCAAGGGCTTTTTCCGCGCGCTGTTCTGGAGAAACTTGTGGACGAATGTCCTCACCCGCCCGCACTTTGAAGCGTATGACGTGCATTTCAGAAACAACATCAGCCACCGCATTGCCTGCGACAAAATGAAGATGCAGGAAGTGAACTGGACGCTGCGCACGGCAGAGGAATACAAAGTGTGCAAAAACGCCGGCGCCCTGTGCATTTTTGAGTTCATCCGCCCGGAGATTACAGACGAAGACGAATAATAACCCCGTTTTTTCCTGTTGATTTTTTCCGCGCGATGCGCTACAATAGCCGTGTATGAGTTGTACATACAAATCGTTTGCGCCGTTTTTTCGGCACAAAACACATACACACCCGTTTATTTACAGGAGGAATCACTTTATGAACAACATTCCCCAGGTCAAGGTCGGCATTGTTGCCGTCAGCCGTGACTGCTTCCCGGAATCCCTTTCTGTCAACCGCAGAAAGGCACTGATCGACGCTTACACAAAGAAGTTCGGTGCTACTGAAATTTATGAGTGCCCCGTATGTATCGTGGAGAGCGAGATCCACATGGTACAGGCGCTTGAAGATGTAAAGAACGCAGGCTGCAACGCGCTTGTCGTTTACCTTGGCAACTTCGGCCCGGAAATTTCCGAGACGCTGCTTGCAAAGCACTTTGACGGCCCCGTTATGTTCTGTGCGGCCGCGGAAGAATCCGCAGAAGACCTCATGGACGGCCGCGGCGACGCATATTGCGGCATGCTGAACGCCAGCTACAACCTGAAGCTGCGCAATGTAAAGGTTTACATTCCGGAATACCCGGTCGGCACCGCTGACGAGTGCGCGGACATGATTCACGAGTTCATGCCGATTGCAAGAACGATCATCGGCCTGAAGAGCCTCAAGATCATCAGCTTCGGCCCGCGCCCGCTGAACTTCCTCGCCTGCAACGCGCCCATTAAGCCGCTTTACGACCTCGGTGTTGAGATTGAAGAAAACTCCGAGCTCGACCTCTTTGAGGCGTTCAATAAGCACGAGGGCGACCCGCGTATCCCGAAGGTCGTCGAAGACATGGAAAAAGAGCTCGGCAAGGGCAACATGAAGCCCGAGATTCTGCCGAAGCTCGCACAGTATGAGATCACCCTGCTCGACTGGGTAGAGGATCACCGCGGCTACCGCGAGTATGTCGCCATTGCAGGCAAGTGCTGGCCGGCATTCCAGACGCAGTTCGGCTTTGTTCCGTGCTATGTCAACAGCCGCCTCACCGGCATGGGCATCCCGGTTTCCTGCGAAGTGGACATCTACGGCGCGCTTTCCGAGTTCATCGGCACCTGCGTCAGCCTCGATGCCGTCACGCTGCTCGACATCAACAACACCGTCCCGGCAGACCTCTACAACAGCGACATTAAGGGCAAGACCACGTACACGCAGAAGGATACCTTCATGGGCTTCCACTGCGGCAACACCTGCTCCAAGAAGCTGGCGTTCTGCTCCATGAAGTACCAGAAGATCATGGCGCGCTCCCTGCCGATTGAGGTTACGCAGGGCACGCTCGAAGGCGACATTGCCCCGGGCGACATCACGTTCTTCCGTCTCCAGAGCACGGCCGATACCCAGCTGCGCGCATACGTTGCAGAGGGCGAAGTGTTGAACGTACCGTCCCACTCCTTCGGTTCCATCGGCGTATTCGCCATCCCGGAAATGGGCCGCTTCTACCGCCATGTGCTCATCGAGAAGAACTTCCCGCACCACGGCGCAGTGGCGTTCGGTCACTACGGCAAGGCGCTGTTTGAGGTCTTCAAGTACCTCGGCGTCGAGAACATCGGCTACAACCAGCCGAAGTCCCTGCCCTATCCGTCCGAGAACCCGTTTAATAAGTAATTTTTCGTAAAAAAAAGGCAGTCTGCGTGTGTATGCAGGCTGCCTTTTTTGTTCTAATTTTGATGTCTTTGATATGTCACGCCTTTATCGGTGATCATATAATCCGTCATGCCGATATAAAATTCTGTTTCCGATGTCCATTTAATGTAAATGTGCTGCTCGTCGGTGAGTGCGTTGATATACTCGCGCGTGTTCGTTTTGTTATCAATCAAATACACGTCCGCGTCGTACCCGCTGTACGGGTCTTTTCGGCTTCCACGCACCTAGACCGTGTAGTTCTCATTCGGGGAGTCGCTATGCCGGAGCAGGGTATCTAAATCATTTTGCTGCACAAAGGTGCCAAACAGCGTGATGCCGATGGAAAGGACGATCACGCTGACGGCCGACCCTGCAGACACGACCGTGCAGCTGTGGCTTTTCGTCTCATCGCTTTTCTGCACGATATAAGACGTCAGCACGGCATAATACAGCACATTTACAAACAGCGCAATATAAAGGACGAACACAAAATTCGTGACAAGCTGCGGAAGAACCGTTCCAGCCGCAGAATAAAACCGATACAGCGGGATATTCGCAAAAAGCATTGCTAAAACCAAAACAAGCTTTCCGAAAGACGGGATTTTTTGAAACAGCGAATACACCGGGTTTTTACGCGTTTTTCGGGTCTTTTCCATAGTGCGTCACCTTTTTTGTTTTTCCAAAACTTGCTTTACTCGCTTTTCAGAAAACTCCTGCGACTGAGCTTCCTACGCCAAAAAAGCGTCCGGTGGATGTTTAAGTTCGTAAAAATGCTTTATTCCGCCGCGGAGGACGTTTCTTCCTTCAAAAACTGCGAATAGTAGATTTTGCCGCCGAGGGTGCCGGTTTTCAGATTTATGATTTCCAGCGTCTGGCCGCTCGTCGTCGCCGTCACCACGTATAAATAACCCTTGTAGAGCAAAAGGCCCTGCGTGGTGTCGCTGAAATAAAAATTCGGGATACTTTCCGGCAGCGTGTATGTGTAGTTTTCACCGCTTTCGGTAGGCTCTGCGTTTTCAAGCGCCGAGGTGTTTATCGTCAGCACATTTTCATTTACGTTGTACGTGCCGATGACTTCGGTCTGCGCTTTGCCGTCGGTGATTTCAAGAGACATCACCGTGCAGCCCTCTGCGGGGCGCTCCGGGAACTCCAGCATGGCGTTTTCGCCGCGCTGCACCGTGAGGGTAACAACGCAGACAATGAGAATAACCGCGATCAAAATTGCGCCGAATGCTTTTTTCATACACAAATCCTCTGTGTTTTTAGATTTTAGCCGAACGCCAACGTGCCGTTAATATCGTATAATACGGCGCAAAGGTCAATGGCCCTTGTGCGGTAATAGACCATGATGCTCTCTGCCACGGTGATGGCCGCAAGGGGGTCACTCTCCGATACGGAATCGCGGATGTCCTGCAAAGCGGTGCTTTGCTCGTTCACCCAGTGGGACTGCTCCTCTTTGACGGTTTCGACCGTTTTATCGTCGCCATACTCCAAAATCTGCGTGTAGACGGAATCAATCTGCTCTTTCCAGCTGTCGGAAGCCGTGTTGCACGCAGTAATCATGCCCGCAACAGAGCCCGCCGTTTCCATATCGTCCGCATACTGCGTATCGATAGGGTTGTTTTCAAACGCGGCGCGGAATTCCTCGCTGCCCGTTTCCGGTACCGGCAAGGTGCTTGTGTGGCGATTTTCGCCCGTTTCGGAGGACGTGTTGCCTTCGGGCGCAGGGGTGGGTTCTTCTTCAGGGGCCGCTGTTGCCTCCGGCGCAGGAGTGATCTCCGGCGCAGGGGTCGCTTCTGCCGTGGCGGAAGACGTATTTGTATTGCCGCCCGAGCAGGCGGTCATGGTGAGCAGCATCGCGGCGCAGCAAACGGCGCACAGCAAACGAATGCAGGTTTTCATATTCATGTTCCTTTCAAAAATGGGATATGGCACGCGGCACCGCCGCGAGAAATTTTTGGTTCTGATAAAATGTACCACATTCGCGGGATTTATGCAAGAGAATCCCGCCCGCGCCTTGCGAAATTAAGAAAATGTTTATATAATAGTAGGGTAATATCCCCGAGAAAATCAAGCAGTTTTTATCATAAAGAGAAAGGAACGACAGTTTATGAAGCTCTTTGAAAAAACACTGACAAGCGAAACAAAGTTTGAGGGCCGCATCATCAAGGTGCTGCGCGACACCGTGGAGCTGGAAAACGGAAAAACGAGTGCAAGAGAGGTTGTGTGCCACAACGGCGGCGTGTGCGTGGCGGCGCTGACCGAACAAAACGAAGTGCTGCTTGTGCGCCAATTCCGTTATCCGTACAAGGAAGTGCTGCTGGAGCTGCCCGCCGGCAAACTGGAAAAGGGCGAAGACCCGTTTGAGGCCGTAAAGCGCGAGCAGATGGAGGAAACCGGCACCACGGGCGAAAACTACATTTCGCTCGGCAATCTGTACCCCTCTCCCGGCTACTGCGGCGAGATCATCCGCATCTGGGCGTGCCGTGTGGCCCAAAAAGGCAAAATGCACTTAGACGAGGACGAGTTCCTTGAAGTGGAGCGCATTCCGCTCGACAAAGCCGTTGAGATGGTGTTAAACAATGAAATTCCCGATTCCAAAACGCAGGTGGGCATTTTGAAGACCGCCGCGCTCGTAAAGGCCGGCAAGCTTTAAGAGGCGCGCATGAAAAGAACATTCATCACGCGACTGCCGAACAAGGCCGGTGCGTTTTTGAAGGCTACGCGCATTGTGGCGCAGTCCGGCGCGAACATCACGCGCGTCAGCTACAATAAAGCCGTTGACCTGCACGTGCTGTTTTTGGAGGTCAGCGGCTCACAGGCGCAGCTTGATACCATCGCTGTGCGTTTAAACGACGTAGGCTATATTTTGAACGAGGATAACCCCGGCAGAACGATTTTGCTGGAATTCCACCTGCCGAACGTACCGAGCGCCGTGCTGCCCGTTTTGGAGCTCATCGACAGCTTTAATTTTAACATCACGTACATGAGCGGGCAGGAAAACGACACCGACCATCAGGATTTAAAGGTCGGCATTTACATTCAGGATCCCGCACAGACAAAGGCGTTTTTAGACCGCGCCGCAAAGCTGTGCGAAATGCGTGTTTTAAACTACGACAAAAGCCAAAAGGTGCTCGATAACACGGTGTTTTACCTTTCGTTTGCGCACCAGCTGGCTTCTACCCTGCACCTGCCGCAGGAAGATATGGACGCGCTCATTGCAGACTCCAACCTTTTGATGCAGCACCTTGACGAAAAAGGCGAAGCGCCGCACAAGACGTTTTCGTACATCGGCAAAATCGCCGAGATGCTGCACAGCTTTAAAGGCGAAAACTTCCGCGCGCGCATTTCGCAGCGCAGTCTGTTCGGCGGGTTTACAATGCACATCATCGAGCCGCCGTGCGGGGGCAACACGTATATTCTGGAGAAAAACCGCAAGCTGCTGTTCATCGACTGCGGCTTCCCGTGCTACAAGGACGAGATGCTGAAGATTTTCCGCAGCCTGTTCCCGAACTTCGACAATATGGAGCGCACGCTTATCGTCACGCATGCGGACATTGACCATTGCGGCCTGCACGACCTGTTCGACACATTCTATGTGAACGAGGAAACGCGACTGAATTTCGCCTTGCAGAACAACGGTCTGCCCGATCTGCGCGAGCAGAACCGCATTTGTGCGCCGTATAACCGCATCTGCAAGCTGATGACAGGCTACACGCCACCCGATATGCACACGCTGCGCGTTATTGAGCACACAGAGCCTGCAAGCGACGCACCCATCTCCCCGCGCGGCACGCTGGAGTTTGAGGGTCTTACCCTGCGCGTTTTCGACGGCAACGGCGGGCACTTTAAGGGCGAGATCGTGCTTGTGGACGACGCGCACCGCATTGTTTTCAGCGGCGACATCATGGTGAACATCAAGGGCTTTTCAAAAGAGCAGTATGATTTTAACCTGCTTGCACCGTATTTAATGACCACCGTGAACCTCGATTCCCGCCGTGCCGCCGCGGAGCGCAAATATTTACAGAGCTTGTTCCCGACGGACGTATACACCTACTGCTGCGGTCACGGCGCCATTATGGATCCGAACGCGTAACTAAAAAATTGCAAAAAGAGCGCCGGTCTTCTGACCAACGCTCTTTTTTATTGCCCGGAAAATTACTCTTCCGTGGTTTCTTCTGTTTCTTCTGCGGGTTCATCGTCACGGATGACGTCTTCCGCTTCCGTTACGGGCTCATCTTCGCCCTCTTCGGCGGTGCCGTCGTCTTCTACGGCGCTGATTTCTTCCTCGTCGTCATGCGGGGCGCGGGCCATGGTGATAACCTTGCTGCCCTCGTTGACCTTCATCACGCGAACACCCTTGCTGGGACGTGCACAGATGCGAATGGAACCGGCTTCGATACGGATAATCACACCGTCATCTGCGATGAGAATGATGTCGTCATCGAGATCAACGACTTTAATGGCCGCGACATTGCCGTATTTTTCAACGTGGTAGTTGAGGATACCCATGCCGCCGCGATGCTGCAGGCGGTAATCTTCGGGGTTCGAGAGGCGGCCGTAGCCGGTCTCGGAAACCGTAAGCACGAGACCGTTTTCGCGCAGGACGCTCATGCCGACCACAACGTCACCCTCTGCAAGACGGATGGCGCGCACGCCGCGGGCCTGACGGCCCATTTCGCGCACGTCGGCCTCGTGGAAACGAATGACCTTGCCGAAGCGCGTTGCAACGAGCAGATCGTCGCTGCCGCTCGTCAGGCGCACCCAGCTGAGCTCGTCATCCTCGGCGAGATCCAGTGCGATAAGACCGTTTTTGCGCACATTGCGGAACGCAGAGAGCGCAACGCGCTTGATGACGGCGTTCTTTGTGACCATGGTGAGGAAGTGGTCTTCCTCCTCGGACTTTGTGACGCGCAGCATAGAGGTGATGCGCTCCTCGGGCTCAAGCGGCAGCAGATTTGTGATATTCATGCCGCGGCTTGTGCGGGAGCCCTCCGGAATCTCGTAGCACTTTAAGCGGTACACGCGCCCTCTGTCGGAGAAGAACAGTACAAAGTCATGCGAATTTGCAATGAACAGCTCGCTCGCAACGTCTTCTTCGCGGCGGCTCATGCCGGAGATGCCGCGTCCGCCGCGGCGCTGTGTGCGGTACGTGTCGAGCGTCTGGCGCTTTACGTAGCCGAAGTTCGTCAGCGTCAAGACGCAGTCTTCCTCCGGGATGAGGTCTTCCACGTCCATTTCGCCGGAAATGGCGGCGATCTCCGTGCGGCGCTCGTCACTGAAGCGCTTTTTCATCTCCATGGCTTCATCCTTGATGATGCCGTAGCGGCGCGCTTCGCTTGCGATGATGTCGAGGAAATCCGCAATCTTCAGGCGCAGTACGGCAAGCTCTTCCTCGAGCTTTGTTCTCTCAAGGCCGGTCAGCTGGCCGAGGCGCATCTGCACGATGGCCTGTGCCTGCACGTCGTCAAGGCCGAAGCGCTCCATGAGGGCGACTTTGCCTTCCGGGATAGACTTGGAATTTCTCAAGATGGCGATGACTTCATCAATGAAGTCGAGCGCGATCATGAGGCCTTCCAGAATGTGGGCGCGCTCCTGCGCCTTTTTAAGGTCAAACTGCGTGCGGCGCAGCACAACTTCACTCTGGAACTTGATGTATTCCTGCAGAATATCGCGCAGGGTGAGCAGCTTCGGCTGGCCGTCTACAATGGCCAACATGATGACACCGAACGTGACCTGCATCTGCGTGAGCGAATACAGGTGGTTCAAAACGAGCTGCGGGGAAGCCTCACGCTTGATGTCGATGGCGATGTGCATACCGTTGCGGTCGGAATGATCGTCGATATTGGAGATGCCGTCGATGCGCTTATCCTTGACAAGCTCTGCGATGTTTTCGATGAGTCTTGCTTTGTTGACCTGATACGGCAGCTCGGTGACGACGATCTGGTAGCGGCCGTTCGGCTTTTCCACGATCTCTGCGCGGGCACGCACGTAAATTCTGCCACGGCCGGTGCCGTATGCGGCGCGAATGCCGCTGCGGCCCATGATGATGCCGCCGGTCGGGAAATCCGGCCCCTTAATGTACTGCATGAGGCCGTCAAGGTCGATATCGGGGTTATCCACCATAGCGCACACGCCATCAAGCACTTCGCCCATGTTGTGCGGCGGAATGTTCGTCGCCATACCGACGGCGATACCTGTGGAGCCGTTTACGAGGATATTCGGGAAATGAGAGGGCAGCACGTTCGGCTCTTTCAGACGGTCGTCGTAGTTCGGGGAGAAATCGACCGTGTCCTTCTCAATATCCTTCAGCATTTCCACAGAAAGCTTACTCATGCGGGCTTCCGTGTAACGGTATGCAGCAGGCGGGTCGCCGTCTACGGAACCGAAGTTGCCGTGGCCGTCAATGAGCATATAGCGCATGGAAAAATCCTGCGCAAGACGCACCAGCGCGTCATAAACCGAAGCATCGCCGTGCGGATGGTAGCGGCCAAGTACGGAACCGACGGTATCCGCGCACTTTCTGTAAGCCTTTTCCGGCCACAGAGCGTTTTCATACATGGTGTAGAGAATACGGCGGTGGACCGGCTTTAAGCCGTCGCGCACGTCCGGCAGCGCACGCTGCACGATAACGGACATGGAGTAATCGAGAAACGACGTCTCCATGATCTCTCTGAGGTCCACCTGTATGAGGTTTTCCTTCTTTTCTTCCATATTATCCATTGCTTGCTGATCCTTTCGCGCTTAAATGTCCAGATTCTTTACATACTTTGCGTTGCGCTCAATGAACTCGCGGCGCGGCTCTACCTTATCACCCATCAAAATAGTGAAGATTTCGTCCGCCTGTGCGGCATCGCTCGGCGTGACCTGCAGCATGACGCGGGTCTCCGGGTTCATGGTCGTCTCCCAAAGCTGCTCGGAGTCCATTTCACCAAGGCCTTTGTAGCGCTGAATATCGTAGCCGCTCTGCAGCTGCGTCATGATCTCGTCGCGCTCGTTATCGGAATACGCGTAATAGTGGCGCTTATTCTTCGTGATGCGGAACAGCGGCGGCTGTGCGATGTACACGTGTCCCTCTTCGACAAGCGGGCGCATATAGCGGTAGAAGAACGTCAAAAGCAAAGTGCGGATGTGCGAACCGTCGACATCGGCATCGGCCATGATGATGACGCGGCCGTAACGGAGCTTATTCAAATCGAATTCTTCGCCGATGCCCGTGCCGAGCGCCGTAATGACCGGCATGAGCTTATCGTTGCCGTAAACGCGGTCTAAGCGTGCCTTCTCAACGTTCAGCATTTTACCCCACAAGGGGAGGATCGCCTGAAATTTGCGGTCTCTGCCGCCCTTTGCGGAGCCGCCTGCGGAATCGCCCTCGACGATGTAAATTTCGGTCTCTTCCGGGTTGCGGGACTGGCAGTCTGCGAGCTTGCCGGGCAGCGTTGCGTTTTCGAGCGCAGATTTGCGGCGCACAAGGTCTCTTGCCTTTCTCGCCGCTTCTCTTGCGCGGGAGGCCGCCATGGCTTTGTCGAAAATGGCGCGTGCCACGGCGGGGTTCTCTTCAAGGAACGTCATCAGCTTGTCGCTCATCAGATTGCTGACAAGGCCGCTGATTTCCGTATTGCCGAGTTTGCCCTTCGTCTGACCCTCGAACTGTGCCTCCTTCACCTTTACGCTGATGACGCACGTGAGGCCCTCGCGCACGTCCTCGCCGGAAAGGTTTTTATCGGCTTCCTTTAAGATGTTGTACTTTCTTGCGTAATCGTTCATCACGCGCGTTAAGGCGCGCTTGAAGCCGTCTTCGTGCGTACCGCCGTCCACCGTGTGAATGTTGTTTGCAAAGGACAAAATCAGCTCGTTAAAGCTGTCCGTATACTGCATGGCGATTTCGCAGGTAGAGTTGTTGTCCGGCGCGGTCGCGGAGAAATAAATTACATCCGGGTGGATGACCTCCACTGCTTTTTTGCGGTTCAAGTACTCCACAAAGCTTGCTACGCCGCCCTCGTAGTGAAAACGGTCGCTTTTGATGTTCTCCGGGTCACGCTCATCGGTGAGGATGATGTTGACGCCGGCGTTCAAAAATGCCTGCTCGCGCAGACGCGTTTCGAGCGTGGCAAAATCATAAACGGTGGTTTCTTTGAATATCTCGGGGTCAGCCTTAAACGTAACCATGGTACCTGTCTGCTCCGGGTTTTCGATGGGGCCGAGATCCTGCAGGTCATATTCCGCGTTGCCGCGTGAGAAGCGCTGGCGGTACAGGTGACCGCCCTGGCGCACCTCGACCTCCAGCCACGAGGAAAGCGCATTGACGACGGAAGCGCCAACGCCGTGCAGACCGCCGGAAACCTTATAGCTGCCGCCGCCGAATTTGCCGCCGGCGTGCAAAATGGTGTACACAACCGTCACAGCCGGCAGCCCCGTCTGGTGCTGCACGCCGACCGGCACGCCGCGGCCGTTATCCTGTACGCAGATGATGTCGCCGGGCAGGATGCGCACATCGATGCGGTCGCAATAGCCTGCAAGCGCTTCATCGATGGCGTTATCTACGATTTCGTAAACAAGGTGGTGCAGGCCGCGCGGACCGGTAGAGCCGATGTACATGCCCGGGCGCTTGCGGACGGCTTCCAGACCTTCAAGGACCTGTATTTGATCCGAATCGTAATTCGTATCCACATGCGTCATTTCGTTAATATCCATATTAACTCTCATTTTCCTTTCTTCGGCACGAAAACGCCGAATGTGTTTTTGTGCCTTTGAAATAAAAGACATTCATTCGTTATCTATTCAAAGAGAAACGCCGCCTGTTTCATTTGTACAGTTCCGCAGGCGGTTATCTTTATATAATAGTATAGTACAAAACGGTAAAATTTACAAGGTCATTTTTGAAAAATGTCGGCTGAAAGCTTAGATTTTCTGCGGTTTTTTGTGCATAAACATACAAAAGCATGTATATTTGAAAATGCACACCGCTTTCCCCTATTTTCTGCGGTTTTTCGGTCGGTAAGAACGCAAAAAGAGCCGCCCGCAAATTACAATTCGGCAGCTCTTTTCCGTGTGGATTTTCTGTTTTTCAGGGCTTTGCCCCGAGGCTCTATAAGCTTTCTGAAGAAAGTTTAATCAAAGACCTTTACATTTTATTTGCCGTCAGAATTCAGACGCGTCGGTTCACTCTGCTCTCCGGCTCGTTATTTTCTCTGTATCTGCCCGTATTCATCTCCGTAAACGTATCGTCACGGCTCGGAGCACGTCTTTCCGGTTCCGCACTGCGCTGCGGAGCCGGTCGCGGGGCTTCGCGTTGTACTCTGCGGATGACAGGGCGCTTTAAATACACCGTGAAAAGGCTTAAAAAGAAGAAAATCGCAAACGGGATGAAAATTTGCAGGCAAGTGAACAGCTTGATGTCATCCAAAACGAATTTATGGAAGAAATAGATGCACACGCCGGCGCAGATGGCCAGCACAGCAAACACATACACGAGCGGAGAAAGATAGATATTGGAAATACCGCCGCAGCGCGGGCATTTATACTCGCCCTCACGCTTCAATCTCCACGTGCGAACAAGGTTGACATGCTTTTTGCAATACGGACAGGTAGGAATGCCGAAATACTGCATAAATGAAGTTCCTTTCTTTTACAGTCCCTTGGCGTGCGGTCTCAGCGCAATGCCGCCGATCTCCGCGCGGGAGCGTTTTAAAAGCGTGGCCGGGGCAATCTGCGTGATATACACGCGCTCACCGCCGATATAGTCTCTGCAAACCACAATGGAACGCGGCAGGTCATAGCACACGTCTTCCACAAGGTTCTCTTTTTGGGCGCGCTTCAAAAAATCGCGCGTTGCGCCGGAGACCGTGGTGTTTTCCATATCGAAAATGCCCACGACGTCTTCTTCGCGCACTACAACGCCCATACCAAGGTGAATATACATACCATGCTCCTTATCATACCACAGGTTTACTCGCTTTCGCAAGTCGGCGTTTCGTTTTCCGCGTGTACTTCCCCTGCTTTTTCGTCCGTATCCTGCCGCACCGTGCCTTTTTCCACATAGAACCCGCGTCCCGTTTCCATCAGGCGCACAGTTTCCGGGTCGCAGCACGTGATGAACACCTGCCGCCCGTCAAGGTGATTCAAAAGATAATCGCGGCGGCTCATATCAAGCTCACTCATCACGTCGTCGAGCAAGATAACCGGGCGCTCGCCGGTTTTTCGGTACAGAATATCGGCTTCCGCAAGCTTTAATGCCAGCACGATGCTGCGCTGCTGCCCCTGCGAACCGAACGTTCTGGCGGAAAGCCCGTCTATGGTGAGCGTCAAATCATCTCTGTGCGGGCCGACGGACGTAAACCCCGCGCGAGCATCGGCATTTCTGGCGTTTTTCAGCGCTTCGGAAAACCGCTCGGCAATCTCCGTTTTTGTCTCCGCACCGCCAAACGGCGCGTAGGAAAGCGTGATTTCCTCCCTGTTTTTCGCGATACCCCGGTAAATTTCCGCCGCACGCGGCTCCAGATCTTTGCAGAACGCAGCGCGCTCCTGTACGACCTCCGTGCCGAACAGAATAAGGCGCTCGTCCCAAACATCAAGCGTATCGATAAGCTCCGGGTGACGCGGAATATCCTTTAAAAGCGCATTGCGCTGCATGAGAGCTTTATTATAATGCGCCAAAACGCGCGTAAATGCCGGGCGGGACTGGCACAACGCACCGTCTAAAAACGCGCGGCGGCGCGAAGGGCCTTCTTTGACGAGCAAAAGATGCTCCGGCGAAAAAATGACGGCGCAGAACTTGCCCACAAGCGCCGAGCCGGTCTTTTTCTCCACGCCGTTGATGACACTGGAGCGCCGACCGTCGCGCAGTTCGAGCCTTAGCTCCTGCTCGCGTCCTTCTGTAAACAGCGTCATGGAAAGTGAGGCCGCAGGCGCATTTTTGCCGTCTTTTAAAACCGGCAACTCACTATCCTTTGTGCCGCGAAACGAATGTCCGCCCGTAAAAAGCCAGATGGCCTCAAGCAAATTCGTTTTGCCCTGGGCATTGCTGCCGTGAATGACATTGATGGTTTCGCCCGGAAAAATTTCGCCCGGGCACAAATTTCGGAAATTTTCAAAGCCGAGGCGCAGTACGTTCACCGGCTCATTCCTCCACTTTTACCGTATAGCGGCCGCCGTTATATTCGGCATAGTCGCCGTCGCGCATTTTTTTGCCACGCATGGTGCAGACTTTGCCATTTACTTCGACTTCGCCGTTTTGAATGACGAATTTGGCCTGCCCGCCGGTATCCAGCGCGCCGCCGAGCTTTAAAAGTGCATCCAGACGGATGAACTCCGTTGTGATCGTGATGATCTCATTTTTCATAATATATTCGATCCCTTATAAAATAAAATAAAGATAAATTTAATGTACAAGCCTTCGCGTTTGTTCGCGCGTTAAAGCTGTACGAAATTTACACCTCGGATTTTGGCGTCAAAACTTCACGAGTTAATGTTTCACAAAAGTCGTAATACTTGTCCATGAGCAGCAGACAGTGTGTGAAACATCAATCACATTTCGCTGCGCAGCCGCACCGGCAGGACGAGGAACGAAAACACGTCGCCCTCCTTCGGCAGAACGAGCATCGGGCTGATCGGGCCGCCGAGCTGCAGTTGAACTTCGTCGGTCTCCGCTGCGCGGAGTGCATCGAGCAAATATTTGTTATTGAAACCGATTTCAAGCTGGTCTCCGGAAATTTCCGCCGAAATCTGGTCGGTGGCACGGCCCATGGTGGTGGTGCAGAAAAGCTTGACGGTGTCTTCGCCGATTACGCAGCGCACCGGGCTTTTCAGACGGTCGGTGATGAGAAGCGAAACGCGCTCGACACTTTCGATCATCGTACGAGTGGAAACCGTAACTTCGGTTTTTTTATCCTTCGGCAGTGCCGATTTATAATCGAGGAATTCGCCCTCGAGCAAAGCGGAAATAACCGTATAATTATCGATGCGGAACAAAATGTGGCGGCGGCTCGGACAAATCTCCACTTCGCCCTCGCTGTCCTTTAAGAGCTTGAGTACTTCGGCAAGTGTCTTTCCGGGAACGACAAATTCGGTGTTGTTCGCGTAGTTAATCGCCTCGCGGCGCAGGGCCAACCGGTAACCGTCGACCGACACAACATCTAAATTTCCGTTTTCAATTTTGAACAAACTGCCCTGATGGATCGGCTTTGCGGTGCTGTCCGCGACGGCGAAAAGCGTCTGGCGAATCATACTTTTTAAGAGTTCCTGCGGCATTTTGATTGTATCGGCGTCGGTGATTTTCGGCAGCTCCGGGAATTCCGCCGAATCCATGCCGATGATGGTAAAGCAGCTCACGCCGGAGGTGATGGTGGCGGTGTTGCGGTCGTCCACGTCAATGGTGATGTCCTCGTCCGGCGAACGGCGGACGATCTCGGCGAACAGCTTTGCGGTGAGGATGATCGCGCCCGGCGCGGAAATGATGGCGGGCAGCTCGGTCTGCATGCCGATTTCAAGATCGTAAGCGGTCAAAATGAGGCGGTTTTCTTCGCTGCGGATGAGGATGCCTTCGAGTGCCGGAATAGAAGTTTTGGAGGAAACCGCTCTTTGCAGATTGGTTACGGCTTCGTTCAACAATCTTTTTTCTACGGTGAATTTCATGTGGATAAGTTCTTCCTTTCTGCGCGGTTTTGTGGTTTTGGCTTTTTGTTTAGCATTTTGGACCGCGAAAGTTTTACCGCGCATTTTGGTTTTTCACATTTCTTTGTGTTTTTTGGCGTGAAGATGTGGAAGGAGTAAGCTTGCGGTCCTTTTTTATATTTATTTTAAGTATTAGTTATAGTAGTAGTCGTAGAGGGTGTGAAAAAGTTGGAAACTCTAAAAAGTGGCTTTGGACAGGTGAAAATCATACGAAAGTTTTGCGAAAATTGATGTGGAGGGATTGTGGAGAGTGTGGAAAATTTGATTTCGTCCACAGAGTAGTTGAAAACTCTGTGTGAAATGTTGAAAACTCGTTGATTTTATTTTGGCTTTCGCGTGTAAGGTCACTGGAGATCATACTCTATATCTTGTGGTTGAACCTCAAAGTCGGCCACAAGGAGCTCTGCGACAATTATACAGAGCGTTATAGAAAATGCTCTGTATTTGATATTTTTAAAAGTGCAGTGGTTTTGCCGATATTCCAGTATATAGGAAAGAATAAGGGAAATGGAGCACTTCAGGGGTGGAAGAGGATCAGCGGTCACGAATATTTTTGATGATATCGCTGACGGTGGCCTTTGTCACGGGATCGCGCGCGGATTTTTCTTCGATTTGCTGGATGGCGTAAACGACGGTGGAGTGGTCTCTGCCGCCGAATTCCTTGCCGATCTCGACCATAGGCATCTGTGTAATCTCACGCACGACGTACATGGAGATCTGGCGCGCAAAGGAAACATTTGCGTTGCGCTTGGAGGACTTGATATCTTCTGGGGAAACGCCATAGGTGCGGCCGACCTCTTCAATGATTTTGCTGACGGTGACAGGCGCAGGCTGCTCGTTGTTTACGATGTCGCTGATGGCGCGCTGTGCCGTGCTGATAGTGGGGGTGGCGCCTTCCACAAGGTGGATGGCGTTGAGCTTTTTGACCGTGCCTTCCAGCTGGCGGATGTTGCTCTTGAGCTTCTGTGCGATGAATTCGCAGACGTTGTCCGGCACACTGAGGCCGACAAGCTCGGCTTTGCGCTTGATGATTGCCATGCGGGTCTCAAAGTCCGGCGGCTGCACATCGGCGGTAAGGCCCCACTCAAAGCGGGTCTTCAAACGATCTTCCAAGGTAGCGATGTCGCGCGGGGGACGGTCGCTCGTTAAAACGATCTGCTTTTTGGATTCGTATAATGTATTGAACGTGTGGAAGAACTCTTCCTGCGTGGATTCCTTGCCGGCGATGAACTGAATATCGTCGATGAGGAGTGCGTCGGCCTTGCGGTACTTTTCGCGGAAACTCACGGTGGTACCGGCGCGGATGGCCTCGATCAGCTCGTTTGCAAACTGGTCGCCTTTGACGTAAATGATATCCTTATCCGGGAAATTCTTTTTGAGCTCGTGACCGATGGCGTTGAGCAGGTGCGTTTTGCCGAGGCCGGAGTTGCCGTAGATAAAGAGGGGATTGTAGTTTTTGGCCGGCTCTTTTGCAACATAGCGGCAGGCTGCGCAGGCAAATTTATTGGAGCTGCCCTCGATGAACGTTTCAAACGTGTACTCGTATTCGTCATCGTCCGGCACGCGCTCTTTTTCTTTTTTCTCCATCGGGGTGATGAGCTTATAGGTGAAAGCTTCGCCGAAAACGCTCTGTACGGCGTCGTTCAAGCACTTGTGAAAGCCGCGCTCGATGGTGGATTTGTTAAATTCGTTCGGCGCTTGAATGATTGCAACGCCTGCTCCGAAATCGAGCGAGATGGGGACGAGCTTGCTGAACCAGGTTTCATAGCTCACGTCGGTGACCTGCTTTTTGCAGTAGTCGCAAATGAGGTCCCATGCTTCTAAGAATGATTCCATTTCCTTATTCCCTTTCTTTTAGGTTTTGGTATCGGTATGCGCCCATAGCCGCGCCGCGGCGGTCATGATGACCAAAGAAGCGGCATTGAAAGTGCATTTTGACGCTAAAATACTAATATATAGTGTAGCACAAAACCGCAAAGTTGTCCACAGAAAACCTGTGGAATGTTGAAAAATCTGACGGACTTCACAGGCAAAAAGCGGGAAAGAAACGTGTTTTCGGCAATTTATATGCAGAAAGGGTGGAAAAAGGGAGCGCGAAGGCGGATTTTTAACGCAGGAATGGGAAACTTTGCCCCGAGCTCCTATAACCTTTCTTGAAAAAAGATTGATTAAAAACATTTAGCATTGCGCACTTTGCTTTGTGTTTTTTCAGGCTGAAAAAAACATGTAGGCCTTCTATTTTCCTCTGCTTTTGCCTTTGCAGCGCTTCATTCCAAGTTTTTTTCCGTAAAAACCCGAAAAAAGGTTGACAGCTTCTACGGTTTTAAGGTATAATGCTTATCTGTAACGGACTGTTATTTGCAGACCGCATTTTGATAAGTAACCTCGTGAAAGGAGGGTTTTTGATATGCTGAGAACCTATCAGCCGAAGAAGCTCCACAGAAAGAAGGAGCACGGCTTCAGAAAGAGAATGTCTACACGTAACGGACGTAAAGTTCTGGCGCGTCGCAGAGCAAAGGGCAGAGCACGTTTAACCTATTAATGTATGCTTTGAGGGTCACCACTGCGTGACCTTTCTTTGTTTTGCCTGATTTTTTCGGCGGTAAGGCTCTGCTATACGCAGCTTTGGCCTTACCGAACGGCTTTGGAGGCTTACCCATGGACATCCTTGTGCCGCTGACCGAAAACCACGAGTATAAGCGCGTTTACGCCCGCGGAAAAAGCGCGGTGCGCCCGGTGCTTGTGCTGTATTGCCTGCGCAATAAAAGGGTGAAGCAGGCGCGTGTGGGCATTACGGCCAGCAAAAAGATCGGCAACGCGGTCAAGCGGAACCGTGCGCGGCGCCTTCTGCGTGAAAGCATCCGTGTGCTGTACCCGCAGCTGAAGCCGGGGTATGACTTTGTCCTTGTCAGCCGCGGCAGAACGCCGTTCGCAAACTATCAAATCGTATCTTCGCAGTTAAAAAGCGCGCTTGAGGAACTCGGCGTGCTTGTTGCCCTACCCAAAGATAAAAATAACTCCGCAAAAACGGCGGAAAATGACTCCGAAAGGACGTCGGAGACGGGCGAAGAAACCGCAAGTGTAACGAAAGAAGAATTGTCATAACGACAGATCAGAAAAGCAGTATGAGAAAAAAGAAAGAGCCTGTGTCCGCTGCGATACAATATAAAGGTGGACGCATTTCGGCGAAAAAGGGTGTGCGGTATTGGCCGCGCCGCGCCGTCATTGGGCTCATCCATCTCTATCGGAAGCTGAGACCGCGTGCAACGCGCGGCTGCTGCAAGTATATCCCCACCTGCTCACAGTACGGGGAAGAAGCCGTGGAGCGGTATGGCGCCTTACTCGGCGGCGTGCTTGCGCTTTGGCGCATTCTGCGGTGTAATCCGTTTTCCCGCGGTGGCTATGACCCTGTGCCGGAAAAGCGGAAAAAAGAATAAGTTTTGATCCGGGAAGGATTTGGTCAACTACTATGATGTCTATTTTTAATTTCTTCGGCAGCGTACTCGGCTATCTGCTGTGGTTCCTGTACACCGTTTTCAAAAACTACGGTATCGCGATCATCCTGTTCACGATCATCGTAAAGGCGCTGATGTTCCCGTTCTCGATTAAATCGCAGAAGAGCATGGCGGCGCAGTCCAGATTGGCAAGCAAGCAGCAGGAGCTGCAGAAGAAGTACGCCAAGGACCAGATGAAGTATAACGAAGAGCTGCAGAAGCTCTACGAAAAAGAGGGTGTGAATCCCGGCGGCGGCTGTCTGACGACACTGCTTCCGTTCCCGATCATGCTCGGCATTTATTACTCCGTTATTTATCCGCTCTCGAACACCCTGCATATTGCAAAGGACACCATTTCGCAGGCTACGGAATTCGTTTCTAAGATTCCGGGCATTGCGAGCACGAACCAGTATGTAGAGCTTGAGATCGTTAAGAATTTCGATGCACTGAAGGACCACCTGACGATGTTCTCCGCGGACGATGTGCAGAAGATTGAGTTTTTCGGCAAGGGATTCAAGTGCTTCGGTCTTGACCTGCTCGCGTCCCCGAACACGAGCTCGTTCGCTTCTATGCTGTGGATCATCCCGGTGCTGGCACTTGTGACCTACTGGGGCCAGTCCTTTGTCATGCAGAAGCTGCAGCCCACACAGCAGCAGGGCGCAGGTCAGGGCTGCATGAAGGTCATGATGTACGGCATGCCGCTCCTGTCCGCATACTGGGCATACATCATGCCGGCAGCTGTCGGTTTCTATTGGATTATTTCCGCGCTGGTCGGTTTTGCACAGACGCTCATCACGCATAAGTATTTTTCGCCGGAGCAGGTCTCCGCAAAGTCGGAAGCGAGCCGCTATGTGACGCTTTTACAGGCGAATCAGAAGGTAAAGCCGCTGCCCGCAAACCTGCAAAAGCAGATTGCCGATAAGATTGAGGCGAAGAACCAGGCGCAGGCAGAGCGCCAGGCCGCGCAGAAGGAAAAGAAAGCGGCCGGTAAAAAGGGCGGAAATGCGCAGAAAAACAAAGGCAATTCTACCGATTATCTCGGAAGCAAGAAATAAATAAAGGCTGTTATCCCCACCTCCTTTCACTCCGAAACGGGATAAAGATAGAGTATTGAAAAGAAGAAAGGAAGAAGAAAGCCATGGTAAAAGAAGCAATCGCAACAGGCGCAACCACAGAAGAAGCGTATGAAAAAGCATGCGCAATGTTGGGCGTAGACCCCGCAGACGCAGAGTTTGAAGTTCTTGAAACGGAAGAGAAAAAGCGCTTCGGCCTTTTCGGCGGCAGACCGGCAAAGGTGCGCGCGTTCATCCGTTCCACACCGGCAGACGCCGCAGCAGAGTATCTGCGCAACGTTCTTTCCGGCATGGGCCTCGGCGACGTAAATATTGAGATCCGCGAGGAAGAGGCAGGCGCAGAGCTTGTGCTCACCGGCGAAAATATCGGCTTCATCATCGGCCACCGCGGCGAAACGCTGGATTCCCTCCAGTATCTTGCGTCTCTCGTTGCAAACCATGTGGACGAGTCTTATTACCGCATTACGCTGGACGTGGGCAATTACCGCGAAAAGCGCAAGGAAACGCTTGAAAATCTCGGCAGAAAGATGGCTGCCCGCGCCGTAAAGACCGGTCGCAATGCCTCCTTGGAGCCGATGAACCCGTATGAGCGCCGCATCATCCACACCGCCGTGCAGGAGGTTGAGGGTGCGAAGTCTTGGAGCGAGGGTGAAGACCTTGCCCGTCACGTTGTGATCGGCCCTGAGGGCGGCGAGCGCTACGTAAGACGCGATAACCGTCGTGGCGGCAATAATCGCGGCAGGAACGGCGGCTACAACCGCGATAATCGCGGCGGCCGCGCTCCGCGCAGAGATAATCGTGACAGCCGTCCGGCACAAAACCGCACCGCTCCCGCAGCACCGCGTGTTCTGGACGATGTTTCCACGCCGTACGGTAAGATCTCCAAAAACTAAAACTTTAAAACAGAGAACCTCCGTATACTTTGGTATGCGGAGGTTTTTGCGCTTTCTCTGTGATTTTCCTGCGTTTTCCGACATTCTGCGTGACAATCTTTTCGCCGCGTGGTATAATACAAAATGAGAAAGTGTTGCATGTGCAGCGAACGAGAAGAAGGGATAAACTATGAAGACCATTGCAGCAATCTCTACGGCGGCGGCGCCGGGCGGCATCGGAGTCATTCGCATTTCGGGCGATGAGGCCCGCGCGGTCGGCGACCGTGTTTTTAAGTCGGTTTCCGGCGCGAAGCTCTGTGATATGGCGGGTTACACGTGCCGCTTCGGACACGTGTATGCGCCGGACGGCGAGCGCCTCGATGAGTGCGTTGCGACCGTTTTTGCCGCACCGCACAGCTTTACGGGTGAAGACGTGGTGGAGCTTTCCTGCCACGGCGGATTGTTCGTTTTAAAAGCGGTTTTGCAGGCGGTTTTTGCTGCCGGTGCGGTCTCTGCGGCGCCGGGAGAATTTACGCGCCGCGCGTTTTTAAACGGCAAAATGGACCTTGCGCAGGCGGAAGCCGTCATGCAGATCATCTCCGCGCAAGGGCGCGAAGCGATGAAAGCGGCGCAGGCGGGACACGACGGCGCACTTTCCCGCCGCATTGAAAAACTGCGTTCGGATCTGACGGACATCGGTGCGCACCTTGCCGCATGGGCGGATTACCCGGACGACGACATTCCACAGGTGGATGAGACGATGCTGAAAACGCGCCTTGCCGCCGGAAAAACGGCGCTGAAAGATTTGCTCGCCGGCTTTGACGGCGGGCGCATTCTGCGCGAGGGTGTGGTGACGGTCATTGCAGGCCGCCCGAACGCCGGCAAATCCACGCTGATGAACCTGCTTGCGGGTTGCGAGCGTTCCATTGTGACCGATCTTGCGGGCACGACGCGTGACGTGGTGGAGGAGACTGTGCTGCTCGGTGAAATTCCGCTGCGTCTTGCCGACACCGCCGGTATCCGCGATACGGAAGACCGCGTGGAGCGGATCGGCGTGCGCATGGCTTTGGATCGCGTCAAAACGGCGCAGTTTGTGCTGGCGGTGTTTGATGCGAGCGAAGAGCTGAACGACGACGACCGCGCGTTGATGGATGCCATAGGCGATACACCGGCCGTGGCGGTCATCAATAAATCCGACCTCGCGCCGAAGATCGACCGTGCAGAGATCGATAAGCATTTCAAAGAGGTCGTGACGGTCTCGGCGCTTTCCGGCGAGGGACTGCCTGCGCTGCAAAACGCTGCGGCGCGCGCACTGAAAACCGCTGAGCTGAACCCGAACGACGGTATTCTCTATACGGAGCGCCAACGCGCGGACGTACAAAAGGCGCTCACGGCGTTGGAGGAAGCGGAAAACGCTTTGCTTATGGGCATGACGTGGGACGCGGTGACGGTCTCGCTGGAGGGTGCCATTGCAGCTTTGAATGAACTGACCGGCGAGCGTGTTTCGGATGCGGTGGTCGATCAGGTGTTTGAAAAGTTCTGCGTGGGAAAATAAAATATCAAAATTGTTATATTTTATCTTTGAAATAAGCTGTATTTCAGAATAAATCGGAAAAGAAGTTAAATTATGAGTTATGATGCAGGAAAATACGATGTTGCCGTGATCGGCGCGGGACACGCGGGAATTGAGGCGGCTTTGGCCTCGGCGCGTCTCGGCTGCCGCACGGTGATCTTCACAATAAATATGGACGCTGTGGGCAACTGCCCGTGCAACCCGAGCATCGGCGGCACAGCAAAGGGCCACCTTGTGCGCGAAGTGGACGCGCTCGGCGGCGAAATGGGCAAAACGGCGGACGAATGTACGCTGCAAAGCCGCATGCTGAACCTTGGTAAAGGCCCTGCGGTGCACTCGCTGCGCGCGCAGATCGACCGCAACAAGTACGCGCGCGTGATGAAGCATAAGCTTGAGCAGTGCGAAAACCTCGTGATGCGCCAGGCGGAGGTCATCGACATTGAGCGAGACGGCGAAAACTGGCTGCTGACGACACGCCTCGGCGCGGTTTACACGTGCCGCGCGGTCGTGCTGGCGACCGGCACATTTCTCGGCGGGCGCATCTTCGTGGGTGAGGTTTCGTATGCGGGCGGCCCGGACGGCATGTTCCCGGCGACGGAACTTGCGGGTTCTTTAAAAGAGCTTGGCATTTCGTTGCGCCGCTTTAAAACCGGTACTCCGGCGCGCGTGCTGCGCTCATCTATCGATTTTACCGACCTCGAGGTTCAAAAGGGCGATGAACCTGTCACGCCGTTCTCATTTGATGCGGAAATGCCGCCGAAAAACTCGGCTGTGTGCTACGTGAGCTGGACAAACGACCGCACGAAGCAGGTCATTCTCGATAATATTCACCGTTCGCCGCTGTATGCGGGCATGATCGAAGGCGTTGGCCCGCGCTACTGCCCGAGCATTGAAGATAAGATCATGCGCTTTTCCGAAAAGCCGCGCCATCAGCTTTTTATTGAACCGTGCGGCGCGGAAACCGAGGAGATGTACTTGCAGGGTATGAGCTCTTCACTGCCGGAAGAAGTGCAGATTGCGTTTTACCGCACGATCAAGGGGCTTGAGCACGTAGAAATCATGCGAAACGCGTATGCGATCGAATATGATTGCTGCGACCCGCTGCAGCTGAACGCCACGTTGGAATTTCGCGATTATCCGGGACTTTACGGCGCGGGGCAGTTCAACGGCAGTTCCGGCTATGAAGAAGCCGCCGCGCAGGGTTTTGTGGCAGGTGCAAATGCTGCGCTGAAAGTCTTAAATCGTGATCCGCTTATTTTGGATCGCGCGGGCTCGTACATCGGCACGCTCATCGACGACCTCATCACGAAAGGCGTCACCGACCCGTACCGCATGATGACCTCGCGCTCCGAATACCGTCTTGTGCTGCGGCAGGATAACGCCGATGAGCGACTGACGCCAATCGGCCGCAAGCTGGGGCTCATCGATGACCGCCGTTGGGCGAAGTTTGAAAAGAAGCAGGCGCAGAAAGAAGCGGAGATGAAGCGCGCGGAGAAAACGGTGTTTTCGCCGACGGACGCGCTGAACGAAGTGCTGGTTTCATGTGAAACATCGCCGGTTACGACGGGTGTGCGCCTTTCTGAACTGCTGCGCCGCCCGCAGGTGACCTATGCGGACCTGACACCCATCGACATCGAACGCCCGAATTACCCGCGCGAGATTTTTGAAAGCGTGGAGACGGCGCTCAAATATGAGGGCTACATCAAGCGCCAGCTGCAGGACATTGCCGAAATGCGCCGGTTGGAAAAGAAGCTGCTGCCAAAAGAGATCAACTACGCCGAGATTTCGGGTCTGCGACTTGAGGCGCAGGAAAAACTCAATCGCGTGCGTCCGGAAAACGTGGGACAGGCAGGGCGTATTTCCGGCGTTTCCCCGGCGGATATTTCCGTGCTGTTGATTTGGCTCTCTGCACACAATGAAGAAAAGTGATGTCCACTACATTTAACATGTAATGAATTGAGTTTAATTACTATAATATTTATAAAACAAAACTGAAAGGACAGCTTTGCTTTAGGCGGGCTGAAATTTTGATTATGGATATTAAAAATCTGCTGATTTCAAAAGCAAAAGAGATTGGCGTAAAGGTTTCGCCTGCACAGGCGGAGCAGTTCCGGATCTATCTTGATCTGCTTTTGGAGCGCAACACCGTGATGAACCTCACGGCCATCACCGACCCGGAAGAGGCAGTCATAAAACATTTTGTGGATAGCTTGACGTTACTGAAAGCGCTTGAAATTAAAAAGAATGCGAAAGTTATTGATGTAGGCACCGGTGCGGGCTTTCCCGGCATTCCGCTCAAGATCATGCGCCCGGACATTGAACTGACGCTGTTGGATTCTTTGAATAAGCGGCTTGTTTTTCTGCGCGAAGTGTGTGATGCCATTGGCATTGAAGCCGAGACGATTCATAAACGCGCAGAAGAAGCCGGAAAAGACACGAAGCTACGTGAAAGCTTTGATGTTGCAACGGCTCGTGCGGTCGCAAACATGAATATTTTGGCGGAATATTGCATTCCGCTCATCAAAATGAAGGGCTATTTTGCCGCGATGAAAGGTCCAAGCTTGCCGGATGAACTGGAATATGCCCGAAAAGCAATCTCTTCGCTTGGATGCGATGTTGTAAAAACGGTTCCTTTCATTCTGCCGGATGAGGAACAGAGCGAGCGCTTTGTTGCCGTAATGCGCAAACTGCGCTTTACTCCGAAAATGTATCCGCGTCACGGCGGCACGATCACCAAAAAGCCGTTATTTTTAGAGCAGAAAGGGGAAGCAAAATGAGTATTATTTACCGTAAAGCCGAATTGAACGACATTCCGAAGCTGAACCCACTTTTGGCGCAGCTTTCCGATGCGATGGCAGATCCGCAGAAAATGGCGGAAAAGATGAAAAAAATCGCAAAAAACGAGGATAACTACTTGCTTGTAGCTGAAAATACGGAAAACGGCGACCTTTGTGGCTCTTTGATTGGCGTTGTATTTGAAGATATTTGCGATACCTGCAAGCCGATTTTACTCGTTGAAAATGTTGTTACGGACGAGAAGTACCGCGGAAAAGGCATTGGACGCGGCATGTTTGAAGCCATTGAGACGTGGGGCAGAGAGAAAGAATGCCACTACTGTATTTTGGTCTCCGGCCTGCAGCGTACCGGCGCGCATAAATTCTATGACGCCATCAGGTACAGCGAAGTGAAGGGCTTTAAAAAGTATTTGTAAGAAAGACGATATAAAAACGGCTATGCAAGGAGAAACTCTTGTATAGCCGTTTTTTTAATCAAAAAGAATGTGCCAGTTTGGATTGCGGGAAGCTGCAAAGCACATTTGAATTTGCTCTGCGTTGTTCTTTTCCTCCGCAAGCTGCGGCAATTCATCTTCCGCATACCATCGGCTTTCGGTCGTTTCGGCGTTGGCTTGAAATTCACCGCCTGTACGCGTGCATAAAAAGAAAATTTTGCAGATGTTATAGGCGTAGCGCGGCAAATTGTGCCGGTTTCGGTCCTGTACGGCAATGATACGGTCTGCTGTAACGCGCAATCCGGCTTCTTCCAAAACCTCTTTAACAGCGTTTTCTCCAACGGATTTATCCACATCGACCCAACCTCCGGGCAAAGACCACTTGCCGTTTTGCTCGCGTACCAGTAAAATTCGGTCGTTTTCAATAATTGCCGCGCGGGTATCTAACTTTGGCGTTTGGTACCCGGTTTCGTTGCAGAATAGATTTTTAACGGTTTCTACCGGAATCTCGCTTTTCATAGACAAGATCTCGGCGGCAATTTCACGAATACGCGTGTAGCGCTCTAGGTCAAAAACATCTTTGCCGTAGGTTAAACCTGCCTGCGCTAAGCTTTGCAGTTCGATGGCCCAGTTGAGCCATTGATCTTTGTTTTCCATTCTATTCTCCTGCTGTAGTTTCACGTGGAACTTATAACTCTTTCACCATGAAGTATTCGCCGCGCGTGGTGCCGTCGGAATAGCGCAGAGAATTTGGTAAAAAGCCATATTCTTTAAATCCGAGGCTTTCGTAAACATGCTTTGCGCGCTCGTTGCCTTCAATCACACCCAGTTCCGCTTGTGTGTATCCGCATTGCTTTGCAAGCTCCAAAAGTGTGCTTAATAATAAACGTCCAAGCCCAAGATTGCAATATTTTTCATATAACGCGATGGAAACACAGCAGCGGTGCTTCATGCGGCGCTTATCACCTTGCGACGCCAGCGAACAGTTGCCGGCAAGTTCACCGTTTACATAAGCGGTGAGCATGATCTCGTTTGGACTTTCCGCTTTGTTTTGCAAAATTGCGCGTTCTTTTTCGACGGTGAAATTCACCTCATCCGGCTCACGCAATAAAAACGGAGATTCGCCCGAAACGGTGCGCAGGTATTCAATCATTTGCTTGGCATCTTCGGGGCGTGCATTGCGTACGACGGCGGTGCACCCGTTTTTCAGCTTGATTTCGGTTTCTGCATAGATCATGTTCTTTCGCTCCTTTTCTCTAAAAATGGCGGGAATATGCGCTTTTTCGACGCTTTTCCGTTTGAATATTTCTATTATTATAGCACCGCATTTTGAAAAAGCAAGAAAAACTTTTTGTACGGTGACAGATTGCGGCAAAATCTGCCTTTTCATTGTGGTAAGCTATTTCCTGTAAAGAGAACAAGCCCTCACAAAGGACGAACTTCTTACACTGGAAATGCAAGCAGGAGGTGCGGCGCATGGCATTTACGGAAAAGAAAAAGCTTTTGGAGCTTTCACCGGATAAGATTGTGCCAAATCCTGCACAGCCGCGATTGGATTTTCCGCAGGACGAGCTTTTGCAGCTCGCAGAAAGCATTCGTCAAAACGGCGTTTTGCAGCCGATTCTTGTGCGCAGAGACCGCGACCGCTACATTTTGGTGGCAGGGGAGCGCCGCTGGCGTGCTTCGCGTATGGCGGGGCTCAAAACCATCCCGGCCATTGTGCAGGAGCTTTCTCCGCAGGACGGCGCGGTGTTGGCGCTTATTGAAAATATGCAGCGCAGTGACCTGAATTTTTTTGAGGAAGCTGCTGCAATCTATGCTTTGATGCAGGACCGTTCCATGACGCAGGAGGAGGCCGCACGTAGGCTCGGCATGAGCCAGCCGTCGCTTGCAAACAAGATCCGTTTGCTGCGGCTTTCCGGCGAAGAGCAGCGCATGGTGCTGGAAAACCACCTTACGGAGCGTCATGCACGTGCTTTGCTTAGAATGGAAGATCCGGAAAAGCGCATGGCAGCGTTGAAGACTGTCATAGAGCGCAAAATGAACGTGGCGCAGACGGATACGTATATCAAATCACTTTTGGAGCAGGAGGGACAGGCGAAAAGGCCGAAGAGGACATTCATTGCGAAAGATGTTCGCCTGTTCCTCAACACGATCGACCATGCTGTCCAAACCATGAAAGAGGCCGGCATCGGCGCGGCTTTTCAGCGTAAGGAAACGGATGAGTATTACGAATGCGTCGTCCGCATCCCAAAATCAGCTGCACACAAGGCAAGCTGATGCGCCAGAACTTAATATCGAGTACGAGGTAAACCCATTCCCTTATTCATTTCCCACAACACAGAAGGATTGTCTGCAAATGCCGGCAGTCCTTCTGTGTTTTTAATGCTTTTTTCGGTTTAAAACTGCAAATGTTTCACATGAAACATCAAAATTTGCCAAAACGCGATAAAATCCGGCTGTTTCACATGAAACATTGCAAAAAAATGAACTTTTCTCTTTATTCTGTGCCGGATATGTGCTACAATATCCTATATAATAGAAAGAAGAAGGAAAGGGGCGCGGTACATGAGCAAGGTAATTGCCGTGGCGAACCAAAAAGGCGGCGTGGGCAAGACGACCAGCGCGGTAAATATTGCCGCATGGCTCGGCGCAAAAGGAAAAAAGACGCTTTTGGTCGATATTGACCCGCAGGGCAACTCCACGAGCGGCGTAGGTTTTGATCGCCGAACGCTGAAAACGACCTCGTATGATATTCTCATCAACGGGGCAAAGGGCGAAGATGCCGTTCTCGAAACAAAATTTGAAAAGCTTTCTGTCATCCCTTCCAAGGCCGATCTGGCTGCGGCAGAGATTGAGCTTGCGGATTTGAACGGGCGCGAGTCCGTTTTAAAGAAGGCTTTGGCGCCACTGCGCACAGAATTTGACTATATCATCATCGATTGCCCGCCGTCGCTGGGGCTTATTACAACGAACGCGCTGAATGCTTCGGACTCTGTTTTGATTCCGGTACAGTGCGAATACTACGCGTTGGAGGGCCTTTCGCAGCTGATGAGCTCCGTGCAGGCTGTAAAGCGCCGTTACAACGACCGTTTAGAGCTGGAAGGTGTTTTGCTGACGATGTATGACGGCAGACTGAACCTGACGCAGCAGGTTGTGACGGAAATCAAAAAGTATTTCCCGCGCAAGGTGTTTGCAACAGTCATTCCGCGCACAGTGCGTCTTTCCGAGGCGCCGAGCTACGGACAGCCGATCTTGTACTACGATAAATCCAACAAGGGCTGCATCGCATACGGTGCGCTTGTGGATGAAATTTTGAAGAAAAACCGCTGATTTCGGCGGCAAAACCGGTTCCATGCGCAAAATCGTGTGGTATCGGTATAAATGCGACAAGAAGGAGATGGTCTTTCGCAATGGCAAAAAAAGGAGGCCTCGGCAAGGGGCTGGACGCAATTTTCTATGACAATGCGCGTGAGGATGATGCCGGCGCGGTGGAGCTCAGCATAAACGACTTAGAGCCGAACCGTACGCAGCCGCGCCAGAGCTTTGATGACGGCGCGATGACCGAGCTGGCGGATTCTATTGCGCAGCACGGCGTTTTGCAACCAATCTTGGTGCGCCCACTGCTTTCCGGCGGCTATCAGATCGTTGCGGGTGAACGACGCTGGCGTGCTTCTCGCATGGCAGGACTGACGACCGTACCGGCGGTTATCCGCGACCTGACGGACAGCGAAGTGATGCAGCTGGCGCTGATTGAGAACTTGCAGCGTGAGGATCTGAAGCCGCTGGAAGAAGCAAACGGCTACAAGATGCTGATGGATAACTTCGAGTTCACACAGGAGGAGATTGCAAAAACAGTGGGCAAATCCCGCCCGGCGATCACGAATGCACTGCGGCTTTTGAATCTGCCGGAGGATATGCAGAACATGTTGGAGCGCGGCGAAATGACTGCGGGCCATGCCAGAACGCTGCTGAGCTTCAAAAACGAAAACCAGATGAAAGCGGCGGCAAGACGCGTGACTATGGAGGGTATCTCCGTGCGCGAGCTGGAAAAAATGGCAAAGCGCGCAAACGAGGAAAAGCCGGAAAAGGCAGATAAACCCGCAAAGCGCCGCATCCGTTACTATGATGAGGCCGAGCTTGCACTTCGTGACGTTTTAAACCGTGTGGTGCATATCTCCGGCACAAAGAAAAAAGCGGCGCTGACAATCGAGTTTTATGGCGAGGAAGACCTCAAGAACCTGCTGTATGATTTGAAATTGACCGATAAAACGGGCGAGTGAAGCACAAAGCTAAAGTGAACGGGGCAAATAAAGTTTTCGCCAGACTTTTTCAAAAGGCTGTGGGTTCCAAGGGTAAACCCCTTGGTCGAGCTCCGCGGAGCTCGAAACATTTTTTGCCTATTGGAGTTTCGCGATGCGAAACCAGCCCAAGAACCAAGAAAAACGCTTAAAAAGCCACAAATAACCGAAAGGAATGTTCAAAAATGATCGATATTAAATTTTTGAGAGAAAATCCGGACATTGTCCGCGAGAATATCAAGAAAAAATTCCAAGACGCAAAGCTTCCGCTTGTCGATGAAGTCATCGAACTGGACGCCGAAAAACGCGCTACGCAGCAGAAGGCCGACAGCCTGCGCGCTTCCAGAAATAAGCTCTCCAAGCAGATCGGTGCGCTGATGGGCCAGGGTAAGAAGGCCGAGGCTGAGGAGGTCAAGGCACAGGTCAAGGCACAGTCCGATGAGCTCATCGCCGCAGAAGCGAAGGAAAAGGAGCTCGACGAGAAGATCCTCAAGATCATGATGACGATCCCGAATATCATCGACGCCAGCGTGCCGGTTGGCAAAGACGACAGCGAAAACGTCGAGGTTGAGCGTTTCGGCGAGCCGGTCGTTCCGGATTTCCCGGTTCCGTACCACACGGAGATCATGGAAAGCTTCAACGGTATCGATCTGGACGCTGCACGCCGCGTTGCGGGTAACGGCTTCTATTATCTGATGGGCGACATCGCGCGTCTGCACTCTGCCGTTATCGCGTATGCGCGCGATTTTATGATTGACCGCGGCTTCACGTATGTTATCCCGCCGTATATGATTCGCAGCGACGTCGTTACCGGCGTTATGAGTTTTGCGGAAATGGATTCCATGATGTACAAGATCGAGGGTGAAGACCTGTATCTCGTCGGTACCAGTGAGCACTCCATGATCGGTAAATTCATCGACCAGATCCTGCCGGAAGCCGAACTGCCGCTCACGCTGACCAGCTATTCTCCGTGCTTCCGTAAGGAAAAAGGTGCACACGGCATCGAGGAGCGCGGCGTTTACCGTATCCACCAGTTTGAAAAGCAGGAAATGATTGTCGTCTGCAAGCCGGAAGACTCCATGAAGTGGTATGATAAGCTCTGGAAGAACACCGTAGACCTGTTCCGCAGCATGGATATCCCGGTCCGCACGCTCGAGTGCTGCTCGGGCGACCTCGCAGATCTTAAGGTTAAGTCCGTGGACGTTGAAGCGTGGTCTCCGCGCCAGAAGAAGTACTTTGAGGTCGGCAGCTGCTCCAACCTCGGTGACGCACAGGCGCGCCGTCTGCGCATCCGCGTAAACGGCGAAAACGGCAAGTACCTTGCCCACACGCTGAACAACACCGTTGTTGCACCGCCGCGTATGCTTATCGCATTCCTTGAGAACAACCTCCAGGCAGACGGCAGCGTTCGTATCCCGGAAGCTCTGCGTCCGTACATGGGCGGCAAGGAAGTTATCGTCCCGAAAAAGTGATTTTTGCAAATTAAATAGGTGATAAAAGAGGCACATGCAAAATAAAATGCGTGTGCCTCTTTTGTCGTCTGCTTATAGAAAGACTTGCTCTGATGACCGTATTAAAAAATAGGAGAAATGATGCAAAGCGGAACGAAAGAACACGAACTTTTAAAAGGCGGCGGTTTTCGTCATCGTCTTGTGCAAAACTTTTTCTGAGGATATGTGGAAAACCGATTTTCAACTTAAATGAGTGAAAGAATATTCAGCGGTTTCGAACGTATGTATCTCCGGTTGTGGACATATTTCGACAGATATACGCAGTTGTGTCCACGATACAAGAACAAACAACCATACAGCCGCAAAACGAAGCTGTGTATAAATATACATAATTCTGCAAAATTATGGTGTGGAAAACTCGGTGGAAAGTGTGGAAAAGCACACGGTATAGTGGAGAAAGCAAAGCGTTTCACAAGGTATCGGCTATATATGGAAAGGCAATATACTTTACGCATTCATTTTTACGACATGTTGCGTGCGGGTACGCTAAAAAGCAGCGTAAAATGGATTGGAAACGTCATTTCGGCATATACAATAAAAGGCGTGTGTTTTCAGACAAAACAAAAGGCCCGCCGAAGCGAGCCTTTAAGAGCACAGAGTATTTGAAGATCATGCCGCAGCCGTTTCTTTTTTATTGCGGTGGAAGAGAAAGCTTGCGGCGAAAATCGCAACGGAAACGAGGAATACGCAGGCTGTTACGCCGTAGAACGCTTTGCCGCCGATGGTGTCAAACAGAACGCCGCCGAGCAGGTTGCCGAGAATGCCGGAGATTTGCGCCACGGAAATGAACAGGCTGTGCGCCGTGGCACGCAGCTCCACGGGTGCAAGCTCATAGATATAGTTCGTGCCCGTGCCGAGAAATGCACCGTTGCCAAGGCCGTAAAACGCGGCAAATACCAACATAGTCGGCAGTGAATTCACAAGGAAGCAGAAGCACAGACACTCCGTCGCCATCAAAATTGCAGAAAGCATGATGAGGTATTTCATCTTGATATAGCGGCGCAGGCGGCCGATGAAGAACAGAAAGGGGATCTCCATCATGGCGCGCACGGAGAGGATAAGACCAAGATTGACAGTATCAATCTGAATATCCGCCATGTAATACGTCAGAAAGTTCCCTTCAAACGCCGCGGCCATCTGGAAGAAGAATGCAAAAATGAGGAACGCCATGTATGCGTAGTTTTTCAACAGTACGCCGGCACCCGCTGCGCTCTTTTTCACACGCTTGCCGCTCTGCGGCTCAAAGCAGAAATACGTCAGTACAATGGCGGGAATCATCACAATGCCCATCACCCAGAATGTCGAAGGCACACCCGCCGCAGGAATGAGCGCGTTTACCGTGATAACACCGGCAATGGCAAATAAAAGCGAGCCGCTGCTGCGTATCATGCCGTAATTCAGTCGATGCTCCGCACAGTTGCGTACTGTAAGGTTATCGACAAACGGCGACATCGGTACGCGGAAAAAGTTGATGATCGGGATCAAGATTAGAAATAACAGCGTCGAGTAGGATTGCCCCGTCGGAATGAGTGGCACAAAAATGAAAAGGCCGCAGCCGAGCGTCAGCGTTAAAATGACAATTTTGCGCACGCTGCCGATACGGTCGCTCACCGTGCCCCAAAACGTCATGGCAAAAATAGCGACGGCACAGGCAATGGCGTTTAATAAGCCGAAATCCGTAGCGGGAAAGCCGATGCTTTGCAGGTAGACTGTTTGATAATTGCCTACCGCCATGGCCGCCCAAAAAATGCCCTGCACGCCGGCAAGGCGCAGCGTTTCCGCCATCTCCGGGGAGAGGGAGCGCAGTCTGCGAAGCTTGTTCATGAAAAACCATCCTTTTAGCCCAATAGGGCCGAGTGTAATAGGGAAAGCGCGAAAAATATGCCGTGCGCCGAATATGTCGGGTACGGGAGATATGCTTTTGATATAGTAGTTTTAGGGTATATCAAACGGAGCGGAGTGTCAAGATATTTTGTGATTTCTGTATGAAGTTTTTTACAAATGGAGTGCTTTTTAGAAGTTCAGTCCGTCAAAATCCTGCAAAAATCGCCCTGAAACCCGGAAGTTAGCCGCATAAAACCGCTTTTTGTGGTTTTTCCCTAAAAAGCGCATAGAACGCTCAGCGGGTATCTCTGTTTTTTCGAGGACAAAACAGTTGAAAATGTACCGCGAAAGTGGTACAATCTAATATCAAATAATATATTTTCTCCGGCTTGCCGGGAAATTTTTCCTATGCGGTATGCGGAAATTACCGCATAAAGACAACAAAACACGGTGCACAAGGCGAAAGGATGGTTGACGGTATGCTGAACACAGAATTCACCTCTAAGTTTGTCAAAGAGGGGCTCACCTTTGACGACGTTCTTCTGATCCCGGCAGAATCACACGTACTGCCCAGTCAGGTAGACATTTCCACTCATCTCACAAAGAAGATTAAGCTGAACACCCCCATTATGACGGCGGCTATGGATACCGTCACGGAAGCGGATATGGCCATTGCCATTGCGCGTGAGGGCGGCATCGGCATCATTCACAAGAACATGTCCATTGAGCGTCAGGCCGATCAGGTCGATATGGTCAAGCGCTCCGAGAACGGCGTTATCGTTGATCCGTTCTTCCTTGCGCCGGAGAACACCGTGCGCGAGGCGGATAACCTCATGGGCCGCTACAAGATCTCCGGCGTGCCGATCTGCGAAAACGGCAAGCTCGTCGGCATCATCACGAACCGCGACCTGCGCTTCATGTCCGGCTCCGATTTCGACCAGAAGATCGAAAACGTCATGACGAAGGATCACCTCGTCACCGCGCCGGTCGGTACCACCCTCAAGGATGCACAGGAGATCCTGCGCCACCACAGAATCGAAAAGCTTCCGATTGTCGATGAAAAGGGCTATCTGAAGGGCCTCATCACGATTAAAGATATTGAAAAAGCTGTGCAGTACCCGAACTCTGCAAGAGACGAAGGCGGCCGTCTGCTCTGCGGCGCGGCTATCGGCGCTACGGCTGACGTTCTGGACCGCGTTGCTGCCCTTGTGGAAGCACAGGTCGACGTTGTCGTGCTCGATTCTGCACACGGTCACAACAGCGGCATCATCGAAGCAGTGAAAAAGGTCAAGAAGGCATACCCGGACCTTCAACTCATTGCGGGTAACGTTGCAACGGCAGAGGGCACCCGTGCGCTTATCGAAGCCGGCGCAGACTGCGTAAAGATCGGCATCGGCCCGGGCTCCATCTGCACCACCCGTGTGGTTGCCGGTATCGGTGTGCCGCAGGTCACGGCTGTGTATGATGCAGCATGCGCGGCGGCAGAATACGGCGTTCCGGTTATCGCAGACGGCGGCATCAAGTACAGCGGTGATATCGTTAAGGCACTTGCCGCAGGTGGCAGTGTTGTAATGGTCGGCTCACTTGTTGCAGGTTGTGCCGAAAGCCCCGGAGACAACGAAATCTATCAGGGCAGACAGTTTAAGGTTTACAGAGGCATGGGCAGTCTCGGAGCAATGGGCAAAGGCAGTGCAGACAGATACTTCCAGGCAAGTAACAACAAGTTTGTTCCCGAAGGCGTTGAAGGTCGTGTACCTTACAAGGGACCGCTTTCAGACACAATTTATCAGATGCTCGGCGGACTTCGTGCAGGTATGGGTTACACAGGCTGTGCAACAATCAAGGATCTTCATGAAAAGGCAAGATTTGTTCAAATTTCAGGTGCAGGTCTGCGTGAAAGCCATCCGCATGATATTCAGATTACAAAAGAAGCTCCTAACTACTCTTATCATTCATAATTGATAAATCATAAATATTTGCATAAAATAAAAGAAAAGGATGTGCCGACAGTTTATGTACAGACTCGGAATTGATCTGGGCGGAACAAACATTGTAGCCGGTGTTGTTGACGAAAATTACGAAATTATCGCAAAGGCAAGCTGTAAAACAAATGTGCCCCGTCCCGAAAGCGAAATCTG
>ENA-ORTB01000301-ORTB01000301.1-human-gut-metagenome-genome-assembly--contig:-NODE-301-length-67588-cov-6.616084_pt1 | contig 67588 bp, 47 predicted proteins | sample MGYA00241905_ERZ509174 | MGnify/ENA primary metagenome ERZ509174 (study PRJEB26280, sample SAMEA2338851) | human gut metagenome | biome: human gut; feature: human-associated habitat; material: faeces... | reverse complement strand
TGGGCAAGATCAGCCTGTTATCCCCGGAGTACCTTTTATCCGTTGAGCGACGGCCATTCCACTCTGGGCCGCCGGATCACTAGAGCCTGCTTTCGCACCTGCTCGGCCCGTCCGCCTCGCAGTCAAGCTGGCTTGCACTCTTGCGCTCTCGGGACGGTTGCCGACCGTCCTGAGCCAACCTTTGCGCGCCTCCGTTACTCTTTGGGAGGCGACCGCCCCAGTCAAACTACCCGCCTGGCACGGTCCGCGGCCCTGATGTAAGGCGCCGCGTTAGGCCGCCGGAACGGAGGGGGCAGTATTCCAAGGGCGGCTCCGCCGGGGCTGGCGCCCCGGTTTCATAGCCTCCTGCCTATCCTCTACGCGCCGAGCCAACGGCCAATGCCAAGCTGCAGTGAAGGTTCACGGGGTCTTTCCGTCCTTCCGCAGGTAATTCGCATCTTCACGAATAGTGCAATTTCACCGGGTCCATGGTCGAGACAGCGCCCAAGTCGTTACGCCGTTCGTGCAGGTCGGAACTTACCCGACAAGGAATTTCGCTACCTTAGGACCGTTATAGTTACGGCCGCCGTTTACCGGGGCTTCGATTCAGAGCTTCCCTTGCGGTGACTCCCCCTCTTAACCTTCCGGCACCGGGCAGGTGTCAGGCCATATTCGTCATCTTAACGATTTCGCATAGCCATGTGTTTTTGGTAAACAGTCGCCTGGGCCATTTCTCTGCGCCCACATCGCTGTGGGTCCCCTTCTCCCGAAGTTACGGGGTCAATTTGCCTAGTTCCTTAGCTGTGATTCACTCGAGCGCCTTAGGATTCTCTCCTCACCCACCTGTGTCGGTTTACGGTACGGGCCGCATTACTCTTGACTCGTCGATGGTTTTCTCGCTGGCCTGTTTCTCCGGCGCTGTCGGCTCGTCCGAGGACTCGCCGTACTGTCGCGGCTCGGCTTGCGCCTACCCCGCTTCAACCGTCTATTCCGTCAGACGGCGGCCGGACCACTCCCAGGTCCCATCTCCGACTGTAACGCGGGCAGCGGAATCTTTACCGCTTGTGCATCACCTGCGCCTCTCGGCTTCGGCTTAGCTCCCGGCTTACCCTGATCCGTTTAACGTTGTTCAGGAACCCTTGGGTTGTCGGCGGGGGAATTTCCATTCCCCTTATCGTTACTCATGCCTACATTTTCTTTTCTGTACGCTCCAGTCGACCTCGCCGGTCGGCCTTCTCCGCTGTACACAATGCTCCCCTACCGCGCGAATCTCTTCGCGCCCTCGGCTTCGGCGGCAGTCTTGATGCCCGGTCATCATCCACGCGTCACCGCTCGACTAGTGAGCTGTTACGCACTCTTTGAATGAATAGCTGCTTCCAAGCTAACATCCTAGCTGTCTCTGCGGTGTCACCTTGTTCTCTCTCAACTTAAACTGCGCTTTGGGGCCTTGGCCGGAGGTCTGGGCTCTTACCCTCTCGCCGACGGATATTAGCACCCGCCGACTCACTCCCGACGTCTAATGTATGCGCATTCGGAGTTTGGCAGGAATTGACAGGCGGCGAAGCCCTCTCTTCCTATCAGTATCTCTACCTCACATACACACCGTCGAGGCTGTCCCTAAAGACATTTCGGGGAGTACGAGCTATCTCCCAGTTTGATTGGCCTTTCACTCCTACCCTCATCTCATCCAAGCCCTTTTCAACGGAAACTGGTTCGGGCCTCCATCGCCTGTTACGGCGACTTCACCCTGGACAAGGGTAGATCACTAGGTTTCGCGTCTGCTCACGCCGACTGAACGCCCTGTTCAGACTCGCTCTCGCTCCGGCTCCGCCACTCAATGGCTTAGCCTCGCCGGCGTGAAGCAACTCGTAGGCTCATTATGCAAAAGGCACGCCGTCGCTCTCGCGAGCTCCGACCGCTTGTAGACGAACGGTTTCAGGTTCTCTTTCACTCCCCTGTTCGGGGTTCTTCCCACCTTTCCCTCACGGTACTGGTTCACTATCGGTCTTCCGGATGTATTTAGCCTTGCGGGATGGTCCCCGCGGATTCGGACAGGATTCCTCGTGCCCCGCCCTACTCAGGTGGCTCCCCTGTAACGTCCTCGTTGCCTGTACGTGCGTGTCACACTCTGCGCGGCGCCTTTCCATGCGCTTCCAGTTCCTTGACGTCATCCCTTGGGAGCTCCTACGACCCCGCACAGCCCTTGAGCTGCACGGTTTAGGCTCCGACCCTTTCGATCGCCTCTACTCAGGTCATCGATCTTTCTTTCTTCTCCTGGGGGTACTGAGATGTTTCAGTTCCCCCCGTTCGCCCCATCCTAAGATGGTGACAGGCCTTCAGCCTGCCGGGTTGCCCCATTCGGACACTCACGGATCACTTCCTGTTTGCGAATCCCCGTGAATTTTCGCAGCTTACCGCGTCCTTCCTCGCCTCCGGATAGCCTAGGCATCCCCCGTTCGCCCTTCTCCTCTTTCTCTCGTGAATTACAGTCTCTCAATACGGTTGCGCACCGTATTCAGCGACTCTCTTCTTGTCTCGTTTTTGCCTATGAAATTGCAGTCCCTAATTCGCAACTCGAAAAAACTCTCGAATTATCTACAAATTACAAACTGATTTTCTTTTCTATCTTTACCTCTTATTCTCTCTCAATGTTGTCAATGAACTTGGCCGTTTGAACGTGTTTCTGAAGCTTTTCAGCATCGTTGTTTCTCAAACGGACTGCAAAGATACGCACTTTTTCATTACCTCCAAATTTTTTCCGACTTTTTTTATCATTTTTTTCATAAAAAACATTTTATACACCATTTTCACCCCCAAAACCTGTCGAAATAAATGGATTTTGCTTAAGTTTGTATGACGCGGCCGGAAGAGTCGCGCTGACAAAACAACTTAAGATGCAGGTTGTTTTTTTAAGGATTGCTAAAACACATAGACAGATAAGCAAATGGAAGAAAAAAGAACGACTCTGCCTGAGAACGCGCAGAGAGAACTTAAACCGGGCGAAAAGTACGAACCGCTTCTGAGCCCTCAGAAAAACTATCCTGAAGTCACACCTTATTCAGTATGCGTCGGCCTGATCATGGTCATCATCTTCTCAGCCGCTGCCGCATACCTCGGACTGAAGGTCGGCCAGGTATTCGAAGCGGCCATTCCGATCGCCATCATTGCCGTAGGCCTTACAAGCGCATTGGGCAAGAAAGGCGGCCTCGGCCAGAATGTCATCATCCAGTCCATCGGCGGATGCTCCGGCTCAGTGGTGGCCGGCGCCATCTTCACTCTCCCTGCCATATATATATTAGGTGTAGAGGTGAACTTTATGCAGATGTTCCTGTCCTCCCTTCTCGGCGGCATTCTCGGCATCCTCTTCCTGATTCCGTTCAGAAAATACTTCGTAAAGGAGATGCACGGCAAGTATCCTTTCCCTGAAGCCACAGCCACGACACAGGTCCTGATTAGCGGCGAAGGCGGAGGAAACAATGCCAAGACATTGATACTCAGCGGTCTCGTGGGCGGACTCTACGATTTCATCATCGCCACTTTCGGCGCATGGAGCGAAACGGTATCCACCACAGTCACCGCCATCGGCCAGCACATCGCAGACAAAGCTAAAGTCGTGCTGAAGCTGAACACCGGCGCTGCAGTACTCGGACTCGGCTACATTGTCGGTCTCAAATACGCGTTCATAATCTGCTGCGGCAGCTTCCTGGTGTGGCTGGTAATCATCCCGCTGATGAATCTCATCTGGGGCAGCCAAGTCATTGACCTTATGAACAGCGGCATCACGCAGACCATCGGAGACATGTCCGCAGACCAGATCTTCAAGGAATACGCGCGTCACATCGGCATCGGCGGCATTGCCACAGCCGGCATCATCGGCATCATCAAATCTTTCGGAGTCATCAAATCGGCCGTAGGACTTGCCGCAAGCGAGTTCACGAAAAAGCCGGGCACAAAAGCCGAAGCCACCGAGCGCACAGATGAAGACATGCCGATGAAGACGATTGTTTTCGGCATTGTAATAGCCCTGCTGGCGATTTTCGCATTCTTCGCATTGGGCGGAGTCGTGGAAAACATCTGGCAGGCATTGGTCGGCGTGCTGATCGTGGGCATCATCTCCTTCCTGTTCACGACCGTGGCTGCCAACGCTATCGCCATCGTGGGCTCGAACCCTGTCAGCGGCATGACACTTATGACATTGATCATAGCATCATTGATTCTCGTGGCGGTCGGGCTGAAGGGCAATGCCGGTATGGCGGCGGCGCTGGTGATCGGCGGAGTCGTGTGCACGGCACTGTCTGTGGCGGGCTCGTTCGTGACTGACCTGAAAATCGGATATTGGCTCGGCACCACGCCTAAGAAGCAGGAAATCTGGAAGTTCGCGGGCGTCGCCGTCGCTGCTGCCACTGTCTGCGGAGTGATGCTCGTGCTGAACAAGACCTTCGGATTCACCGGGGACAATGCTCTCGTCGCGCCTCAGGCCAATGCAATGGCAGCCGTTATCCAGCCGTTGATGAACGGCGGCGGTGCTCCGTGGATTCTCTACGGAATCGGTGCGCTCATCGCTATTGTCCTGACAATGTGCAAGATACCAGCTCTCGCTTTCGCACTCGGAATGTTCATTCCTATCGACCTGAACCTGCCTCTGCTCATCGGCGGCGCCATCTCGTGGTTCGTCGCTTCCCGCAGCAAGGATGCCCAGGTCAATGCAGAGAGACACGAAAAGGGTACGCTTATCGCCTCAGGATTTATTGCAGGCGGCGCCCTGATGGGTGTTGTCAGCGCCATCCTCAAGTTCGCGAATGTGGATCTGTTCCTGACTTCGTGGCACGCAGAGTACGGTGAAGCTGTTGCGCTTCTTCCTTATATAGGTATCATCGCGTTCATTATCGGGGTCGCGATGAAGGTCAATGAGAAAAAACAATTACAATAACGAGATATGGAAAAGATATTGGACAGATTTCTGAGATACGTTGCCATCGACACTCAGTCAGATGAAAATTCAGAGTCACAGCCAAGCGCTGCCAAGGAACTGGATTTGCTGAAGTTGCTCTGCAAGGAGCTGAACGATATGGGCGTGGAGGCTACCCTCGACGAGTACGGCTACGTCATGGGTTCCATCCCGTCCAACATTGACAAGAAAGTTCCTGCCATAGGCTTCATCGCGCACGTGGATACGTCTCCGGACGCTTCCGGAAAGGATGTCAAGCCGCAGATCATCAAGGACTACGACGGTGGAGACATCGCATTGAAAGGTGTGCCTGGCCTGTTCCTGAGGCCGTCCGAGTTCCCTGAGCTGCTGGCTCACAAGGGCCAGACCATCATCACCACTGACGGCACTACGCTGCTCGGAGCTGACGACAAGGCCGGTGTGGCGGAGATCATGAACGCGGTGCAATACATCATGGAGCACCCTGAGTTCAAGCATGGTGACATCAAGATCGGTTTCACTCCGGATGAGGAAATCGGCCGCGGCGTCGTGAAGTTCGACGTGAAGCGCTTCGGTGCCGACTATGCCTATACGATGGACGGCGGCGAAATCGGTGAGCTGGAGTTCGAGAATTTCAATGCCGCTTCCGCCAAGCTCCACATCCAGGGGCGCAATGTCCACCCGGGTTACGCGAAGGACAAGATGAAGAATGCTATCCTTATCGGTATGGAGTTCAATGACTTGCTTCCTATCGGCCAACGTCCTGAGATCACCGAGGGCTACGACGGATTCTTCCACATCATCAGTTTCAAGGGCGCGGTAGAGGAGGCTGATTTCAGCTACATCATCCGCGACCACGACCGCAAGAAGTTCGAGGAAAAGAAGGAGCTTATAGGTCAATGTGTCAATTTCATCAATGTCAAATACGGTGAAGGCACTGCCACTTTAGAGGTCAAGGACCAGTACTACAACATGCGTGAGCAGGTGGAGCCATACTATTTCATTGTTGAAAAGGCTGTCAAGGCCATGGAGATGGCAGGCATCAAGCCGAAGATTCAGCCTATCCGAGGCGGCACTGACGGAGCGAACCTTTCCTTCAAAGGCCTCCCATGCCCGAACATCTTCGCCGGCGGCCTGAACTTCCACGGCAAGATGGAGTTCGCCCCTCTCGAGAACATCGAGAAGGCCTCCGAAGTAGTCCTGAACATCGTCAAGCTGTTCGCTGAATAGGGATACGGAAAGTCATTAGACGCAGCAACACGACCTCAGCGTGCCACCATAGGTAATTACTGAACCTATGAGCATACCTGCAAGTTAGCAAATTCAGATGTAACAAATTAACATACAACCACTTACATACCATAAAAGCAAAATGCAAAGATGCTCATCACCCTATTTTTTTAGGGGAGTGAGCATCTTTGCGCATTAGCTCAAATGCTCATAACCGCCTACTCATCAATGCATTACAACTACCATTACAGCATTAGCATTATGCTCATTGGTACCATAATTCCGCCGCTGGGTGACTATTAGAAGCATTTTCCTATAGAACAACACTCGCGCATATCGGGTATAACTCTTTGCTTATTTCAGCATATTCAAGAAGAAAGGAAACAAAAGAGCTGACTCATAGATTTTATTTCTTTTTGACAATGTAAATGATATTGAAGACGCATCTGACAAATAATAGTCAAACACAAGAAAAACATCTTATATATTGTACAATGTAAATATTGTATCTATCTTTGTGAAAAAGAACTACAAAATGACTTTTGATAAAATATTGGATGACGGAAGGCTCTGGGCAGTACGGTACGATGAAAAAGGACAAAACTGCTTCGATGAATTGTTTGACCGGTGGTATGACATGCAGTGGCTGAAGTCATTCTTCACAGATAATCTTTCGGATTTAAGCGCCTACTTCCACATCACAGATGTATATAAGGCCATAATGGAAACAATAGAGGATGCATCCACTTTGGAATGCCTGATGCTGGACATAAGTCCGGACTCAAACCTAAATACACTTTTCAGACATCTTGAAAATAATAGATTCTCAGAAATGACATTAGGAAAAGAGAAAGCGAGAGGAAAAAGCGTCCACAAACATTCCTCTTGGTTAAGGATATATGCAATCAAAATTGAAGACGGCATCTACGTAGTAACCGGAGGAGCAATAAAACTGACGGCTACGATGTCCGAAAGAACACACACTCTCGCGGAACTGGCTAAAATGGAGATGGTTAGAAATTATTTCATTGACAATGGCGTTTTTGACAAAGAAGGATTAAATGATTATATAAACCATGAGCAAGGCAACTGAATTTTTGTACGACCACCAATCTGCAACACCTTCAAAGTGGAGGAATGCGGCTGAATGGAGAAGAAAGAATGAGAACTGGCTGAAATATGCCAGAGTCATAACGATGAAAACCATGCAGGCTATGGATAAGCAGTCTGTCACTCAGTCCATACTTGCCAAGCGGATGGGATGTAGTCAACAATATGTCTCCAATCTGCTCAAAGGGAGTTCTAACATGACATTGGAAACGATATCACGCATAGAAACAGCGCTCAACATTGACCTCATCGGATCGGCACTGAGCGGCTTGGTCGATGGATATGACTCAGCTGAAGGTTCATCGCGCAGGTGCTATCTGAATGATGTGGAACAACCTGCACTTGCGCATTTCGAAGAACGCGCTGATAATCAATAAGTTACACAAGAACCAGAAAGCCAGGTTACCCGAAAAAACAGGTAACCTGGCTTTCATATTATTTGCTAATTCCCTATAAATCAATATTTTCCACAATTAGGCGAAAGTTAGGTTGTTCTGAAAATTTCACACCCATAACATCACTGGACAGACACTAGAACAGTTCGGAGAAAATACACCAGACAACTAGCACAACCGCCAATATCGAAACTATGGTACTGATCAGATACAATGAATCTGCACTAACATTTTTATAAAATCTCATAATAAGTTTTCTATTGGTTATTAAATATGTTTTCCTCTACCTTTATAATAATACCACATCAGATGGTCAAATCCATTACGGCTAACTACATCGCCGCGTATATCATCCACCTTCCGTTGATAATTTCGATATTTTTCGACATAAAAATCATTGGACATTACAAGGCTATCTCGCTCCATATCAACAAAACCATAATGCTCTTTCAACGCATTTGACACGACATAATCATAAATTGAATAGGAATCTCTATATTCCGTATCTTCCTCTTCAAAAATGAAGAAACAAGCATAGTGACAAAACTTTGTAGCAAACGAAAAATTCTCGCGAGAAGGAACTATTTTAACTTCTCCTGTCTTCAATTTATACGTTTTTCCTTTGGGTTCCGTCTGCTTGCTAAGAAGTCTAATTAACGGATAATCTTTTGTATCCTTCAATTGCGTCAAAAAATCCTTGTCAAGGGAAACAATTCTACTTGTAAGCTGTTCGCGTCCGACAGAGTCGGCATTTATATGCGTGCTATTCTCAGCGTCAACAGCGCAAACAGCATTATACACAAGAAATTCATAATAAGCCTTCGGATCCTTTATATCTTTAAAATTATCCTCAACTGAATTATCATATAAGTAGTCCCCTATTCTTTTCATCCAAAATGCAGACGAACCTCGGTAGCCCTTATAATCACCCATCGGTCGAAAGTTTTTCTTCCGCAGCTCCAGCCACTTGACATCTGGCTTGGAATACGGATTACCCGCCCTTGAATACTTCGAATCATACGAAATCATCGCCTCAATTTTCGCCACATTATCTAGCGTAATCTTCACATTACCATTGTCATCCGTCTCCAGGAAGGCACTGGCAAGCATCATTTCACGCTCAATCTGCGTATCCTTCCTATTGGCGACATCCACACCACCCATAAGTGCCTTTAGCACTCGCTGTCCCAAATACCTTGTATTCCAAGATTCATCAATGAAAATGCCTCTATCTTTAGCTATCTCGCGGAGTCCAGACTTTACGGAGGCAAATAAGTCCTTGGGGAATATCTGGACTGAACCATCTTCATTTCTGATTATGGTGACCTTTTTCCCTTTCCAATCAACAGTTGCAGACGTGTACATAATTGGTATAATTTAGTTTTCGGTTATTGATACTACTATTGCCAAGAAAACTACTCTTTCTGGCAGCGGACAGAATTTCCGCAATAACGACTTTCTGCGGTGCTAACTCGAAGATCGGAAAAATCGCTGCTGTAGTAATAAAAAAGAAGAATGAAAGCCAACTTTTCATCTGCCGTATAGTAAGCGAAACCTGACTCGTAAACATGCGGAGTAACGGACCAATAGTATCCCGCTTCTCCGATATCTCCAACATAGCCAATCAACATCCCAGATGCTGGATACCAAACTGTTTTCTCAGAGCTGAATATTCCAGAACAATTTACGCCTTTATTTTCTGAATCAAATTTTGCCTTCACATAACTTGGTCTGGACCAATATGATAATCGCCAAGGACTGTTCCACCCGCCATCCGGAACACGCCAACCGGCAGGACACGGATCATATATTGTCTTGTGCGACTGCCAACGTGTATTATCAACTGTACCATCAACAGTATAATACCAGTCTTTAGCTCCAATTTTAGACCTTTCAATAAATGTTGTAGGATGAGCCACAGCAAACTCAATTGTTCCACAATCAGGAGATGACTTTATTTCTTTGTAGCTATCCCCAACAAATGCCCCAACACCAACAAACGGATCCTTTCTCCCCCATTGATAGTACAAGCCATTCGCCCCGATGTCGCCTGGAGTCGCTGACACCGCGCCCAAATTGCGATCCATCATCGTTCCTGCGCCTTTATAATAAACCTGCTCTTTCGGATAATCCGTAAACCATATATGCCAGGACCACAGAATCTTCCCGGAAGCATCCTTTGCTGCAATCGAGGCGTTTCCTTTTCTATATGTCACATTTGTCCCAAACATAATATAACCGTCTGAAGCCAACACCTCGGTTATAAGGTCATTGGAAGCCGGTGTCTCTTTTGTTCCGAATGTCTCCCACAAGACATCACAGGAAGCGACATCGCCCACCGACTCGGAACCGTTTCCTTTGACGGCTCGAAATTTATATTTGCCTGCACCCGTCACAATATAACAGTTCGCAGTTAAAGAAGATGACAGATTGATAACATCAGCTGTCTGATTTATCGTAAATATCGCAGCAAGCGTTCCATACGAGAGTTCTATCCGCCCAGACCGAGACAAAAAGCCCTCATTTTCAGATACCTTGTAATACAAGGTGTTCCCTGTCACGGATATATCCGTTATCCACGATTCGCTCGTCACGGCCTCAATGATCCTTCCCTCCTGGGGGTCTTTAATCGAAAACCGGAACGACAAGGATTTCTGCTTATAATCAGTATTCTCATACGAAGGGGCGAGAGAAATGCTCGTTGAACTACTGAGCTGGCTTAGCGAAATAGTGACATCATCTGCATATTGGGTATGTAGTCTTATCGTTGCAGCACGTGTTTCACCGGTATTGTTTTCGTCCAGTTCGAAAGAGATAAATCCATCTGACACATTGAGGTTCTTCAGCCACGTCGCATTCCAAGGCTCTTTCTCGGCGGAAATCCTCGCCGATGCGTCTGCACCTGTAATCCTATAACCAAGACTGACAGACTGTGACTTATAGCCGTAACTTAAATCTTGTTTGTCAACAACAATTCTTATTCCAGAAGAACGCGAAACAACAAGTCTGACATCCTCCGCGCCGGGATAGCTCAAAGTTATTGTACCTGCTGCTAATGCCTGAACTTCTGTCACATCAAAAGACAGCAATTCGTTCGAATACAACAGGTTCCGAATCCACTGCGTTGAGGTCTCCGCCTTCATAATCGCATTTGGCAAAGGGTTCGTAATCTTTACCTTGATAGCTTCGGATTCTGCGGCATAAGATAAGGATATTCTGTCCTTTTCAGGTTGTATGCGCGAATAGTTCGCTTCTCTGAATGACTTTACCGAAACATATTCCACCCCATCCCAAGTCAGTTTGTCCCCGCTCACCGAAACTTGCCCTGTCCTATCATTCTGATCAGCATGGATCTGCAACACACCGCCATCAATTGAATACCAGCATCGACCGACTTCAGACTCTTTGAATTCATCTTCATCATAGCCCCAGACCGTTCCATTAACAACAGTAAGTGCCTCGGGCAAACTATATGTATAAAACAACCCCTTGTCAAAGCGTACAAAAGACTTAGCCTGCGAAACAGAATTCAATTGCGCCCAATAACCGGAGATTGAAATATTATCCTGTATTTCTGCCATCTTACAGGAAGTCATAACGACTGCTAAAGAGAGTACAAGTAACGATTTATATTTCATAGCAATTTTTTTAAAATGTAAAGCCAGCTTTTACTCCGACAGTAGGGGCATAGATATATCTAACAGAGGCTGTTACAATTTCAGCTTTTCCTGCCGTTTGAAACAAAGGCCATGGAGTAAAGTCGAAGTTGGCAAGAAGATAGGCCGAGCATCTTTTTCCTGCCCGGAAATTCGCGCCTAAACCGATATCAGCAAGCGGGACTCGTGAAATAGCATAGATTCCGCCGGAAACTGAAAGCATTGGCTGTATTCTTGTCCGCGTCATATATATCTTGCCGTTAAGGAATACCGGAACATCAAGCCTATGTTCCTTGAAGTCACCATATTCCGGAATAAGCGAGTCCCCTATCACGAGTGGAGTGCGGACATTGTATAGGATTCCTGCGCCGACGCTTAAAGAACCGATATAGCCAAAACTGTAGCCTATTGACCACGTCGCCTGAAGCGGTGTCAAATCTCCGTACTTTCGTTTGCCGGAGTTCTGGAATACGGCCGACCGAACATATAGCTGATAGCCATAGGACAGTTCAATGGAGTTGACCAGTCCATGATTCCTGTATTTCCGGTCATATTCGGCAATGGCATCCTTCCGTGCAGATTTCTTTACTGCGCTGATTCTTTTCGCCTCTAGATCAGCGATGCTGTCCTTCACAAATTCAGCACGCCGTCTTTCAATATTCACTCGTTCAGTCTCAGCCCGCTGTGACTCTTTTTCACGGACGACATCTGCTGCCAAACGTTCCTTTTCCGCCTTTCGCGCTGTCTTTGTCGCTTGAGCGAGACTATCCGAAACCGCTTTCTGGCGAACGGCGTTTGCTTCCAGTCTCTCCTTTTCCGCCTTTTGCATCTTTTTTTTCACAAGAGCAAGGCTATCAGCAACTTCCTTTTCCCGCAACCGCCTCTGAGCCGCAAGGCGCTTTGTATAATCCTTATCAACTTTCAGCGTGAAGACCAGATAGGAACCATCGACTTCAAGGCTATGTGAAATGAAACCATCAAGACTTGCTGTTATTTTTTTACTGAATTGAGGGATGCTTATCTGGAAGGTTCCGTCCCTCAATGTCTCGGTTTTTTCCCCTGACATATCTGCCAAAATCACAACACCTTCCATCGGCTTGCGAGTATCATCGAAGACCACTCCCCTTACAACCCTATTGTTCTGTGCAGATGCCACAAATGAAAACAGCACCGACACAACTACTAAGAACCAACGCTTCATCATTTATGCAGCCTTATCCTCGTTTATTTTTGAGCGGCAGGGATATAGCCGGCTTTTTCTCCGCACCGGCCGGAGTCGTTACCGGGATTGTCTTCAGGTAGTCATCACCAGGATTTCTGAAATTCACATATTTAGCGGGGTAACCTGTGACGGTGATAGATTCAATCTGACCATCAGAAGCATACTTGACCTGAGTTTCGAGAGCCACGAGCAAATCCCAGCCACCATTAGCATCCAAAGCCTCACGAACCGCAGACGAAACAACATTGTCATAGCCGCCAAGCTTTACGCTCTCCGAAGGCATCATATAGTAAGTGATCCTATTCGGAGCCACTTCAATATCAGCGAACAGTCCGGCAACTGGCTGCAGTGAAATTTCTTTGGTTGTTGACGTGTTTATTAGCTTTACGCCAGAAGCGCATGAGGCGAAGGCAATTACTGCCGCCAAAAGGACAAGAGTTTTTTTCATAATAAGTTAATTTTATTGTCGCACGCAAAAAAGGACACGAACATTATTGTTCTTGTCCTCTTATCAGGTCTTAGACTACCTTCCTTATGAACAAGCAACAATGCTCATGTCCAGATATCGGGTATATGATTATATACAAACACGATACGGGACACAAGCGTTGTCACTGCCCGCCGATAAGGATCAAAGTGTCTAAGTTTGATAAGAAGGCGGAAACGTTGAAACGCTCTATGTCTTTATTTGCACTCCCTGTGGGGAGGGAGATGCCGCAAATATATAAAATAGTTTCAACAATTCAATCAATGTGTCAATGAATTTCAGTCAGCATTGTCCGGAGTCAATTGCTTTCCCGTCAATGCTGTTGCAAAGTTCCAAATTAGTCCATTTTCATGAAAGCAATTTTTAGTCCTTGTTAGTCCTTGATTTGGAAATATGGGAGAATGGGAATAATTTTACATCGGATCAATTTGGATACGACACTATGAACAACGAATCTGCAGAAATCATTGAACTGAAAAAGGAGATTGAAGAATCTGTGGAACGGGTTATGCACACGCCGGCAGACTTCGATTTTCTGAGCGGCGCGATATGGGAACGGATTCGGGAATACATCAGCCCCACAACATTGAAAAGGACCTGGGGCTATTTGGATGGGGTGAAGCAAATCCGCTATTCGACACTGGAGATCCTGTCCAGATTTGCAGGATTCAAGAGTTGGGACAATTATCTGGCGGAACGGAAAATTTCGTCGGAGCAGAATTCGAACATCGTCACGAAAGGAGTTGTCAATGCCTCTGAACTTGCTGAAGGAGACACCGTGTCCGTGGAGTGTGCACCGAACAGACGGGTGAGTTTCAAGCATCTGGGAGGCTGCCGTTTCGAAGTGACCGAGTCAGTCTGGTCGCATCTCGATGTAGGAGACACCGCATCAGTAATGCTGTTCGTAATAGATGAACCTCTGTTGCTGAGCGACTTGAATCATCGCGGAAAGACCGGACTGACTTACCTCTGTGGCGGCAAGGGCGGACTTACTGCGCTGAGAACAAACGATTTGGCATCGCCCCTCTCGAGAACATCGAGAAGGCCTCCGAAGTAGTCCTGAACATCGTCAAGCTGTTCGCTGAATAGGGATACGGAAAGTCATTAGACGCAGCAACACGACCTCAGCGTGCCACCATAGGTAATTACTGAACCTATGAGCATACCTGCAAGTTAGCAAATTCAGATGTAACAAATTAACATACAACCACTTACATACCATAAAAGCAAAATGCAAAGATGCTCATCACCCTATTTTTTTAGGGGAGTGAGCATCTTTGCGCATTAGCTCAAATGCTCATAACCGCCTACTCATCAATGCATTACAACTACCATTACAGCATTAGCATTATGCTCATTGGTACCATAATTCCGCCGCTGGGTTGCTTTTCAGTCAGCACCTCAGCCTTTCTGATCGGGAGCAATCTCCTCTGAAGCCAGGCCTTTCTCCGCTCCACCTGCCGGCTCTGATTTCTCCGGCACTTCCGCCGACTGATCTACTTTCCGTGCTGCTTTCGCTGCCTCACGGGCGGCCTTTGCGGCGGCCTTGAGGTCATCGCGCTCCTTTTGTTTCAGGTATGCGGCCTTGTATTTCTCGAGACGGGCATTCTCCTTCTCCTCCCTGGCTTTCAGGGCCTTGAGCTGTTTCAGCTTCTTCACACGAAGTTTGGCAGCTTTCTTATCCGCGGCTGCCTTGGCTTTGGCTGCATCCAGACTGTCGAGCCTTGCCCATTTGGCTTCACGGGCAGCAATCCTCGCCGCACGGATGGAATCACGCTGCGCCTTTTTCAACGCGGACGGATCCAGCACAGGAGCATTGACAGAAGACGAATCAGAAGACACGGACAAAGAATCCGCACCGGCCTTTGTCGAATCCGCGACAGACGGGAGGGACGTTCCGAGCGAGTCCGCAGGAGAGAGTGACAATGAATCCTGCGCTACGGACAGCGAGTCGCCAGCTACCGTCAATGAATCTGCGGCAGCGGCCTTAGCCTTTGCGGCAGCCTTCCTGCGAGCCTCTGCATTGGCCTTGGCCACCTTGCCCTCGCGGATCTGCTTCATTATGCCCGGGATGTAACCAGGATAGTATCTGTCTGTGTATTCGAAAGTTGCACGCGGACGGGCCGAATATGAACTGCGCTCCGATGCACGCAGAGAGAGCAGGGTAATGTCCTGTTTACCGCGCGGGCACGCATCTATCTGCCAGTCAAAGCCCTTCAGCACACGTTCATCACGCGTCATCTGAGCCACCGGATAGCCATCGTTTTTCGCGGCATCGAAGTAATAGACCTTGTCCAGTTCCCCGTTCAGGAACCGCGCAGAGAGCATTTTCGCAGCACTTTTGTTCACGGTCGCATAGACGCTGTCCTCCTGCAGATAGAAAACGGCATTCGCCTCGCCGAGCGCATCGAATCGTGTCAATGCCCCGGTAGTGTCGAAGTAGGCGAGCATTTCCGTGGCCCTGATCTGGTCGAAGCACAACGAGTCTTCTTTCACGATGATGAAGGCGTTGGACATCAGGCTGGCCTTCTGCATGGCCCTGTCCTTGATCACCGCATAGATGCTGTCGGCCGAGTACTGCCTGTTGCCCTCATTCCAGACAAACGGCTTCTCATACATTCGGACCAATGAATCCAAGTCATTGTAAACCAATGAGTCACAAGCGAGCTGTATATCTTTGCGGAACATCTTCACGTTCTTGATGGCCGTGATGAAATTCAGTTTCGTGGAGTCCTTCGGTGCGGAAAGCGAATCTGCGGCTACTGTCAATGAATCTGCGGCATTTGCGAGCGAATCTGTCGAATGCGAGAGCGTGTCAGCAACATGCGAAAGGGAATCGGACGCATGAGCGAGCCGGCCGGCCGGTTTCGAAAGTGCACCAGCCGCCTGGTCGAGCGATGCGAGCGCGTGAGAGACAGAATCCACCTCAGAGGCCTGTGAACCAGCCGCCATCGCGGTCGAATCCTTAGCCGAGGTCAATGTCTTGACTGTCAATGAGTCTGCCGGAGCGCCCTCGGCCACCTCCGCTGCATCAGCCGCCTCATCACCATTCTCCCCGGAAGCCTCATCCGACTCAGAAGTCTCCGACACATCACCTTCCTTCTCAGAAGTCTCATCCGCCTCCGAAACATCCGAAGACTCAGATGCATCACTCTCGGAAGCCTCGGACTCGGAAGCACCAGCCGCCCCCGAAGTCTCCGCAGCCCCTCCTGCAGCAGCCACAGCCCCGGTCTCATCCGCCTGCTTCTTATTCGGCTTAGGACGGTTCGGGTCATTCTCCATCGCCTTGGCCGCAGCTTCAGCCGCCTCCTTGGCCGCCTTCTGACGATAAGCCTGGACAGCATCCACCGCCAGATCCTCAAGACGGGACTTGGAATTCTTTATCTCAGATTCATTGACCTGAAACATCATATAGGTACGGGCGAAGATGGTGTCAGCCCCGAAATAGACCGTATCCGGCTGATCCTCAGCATTTTTCATCACACCGATCACCGCCGGGTCCCTAGTCAGCTTCACCTCGGACAACGAATCCGTATAGAAAATCCGCCCGGCCAGAGCCGAAACATCACGCGTCGTGTCAGTCACCTGCGCATTGCCGAGCAGCTCGATATTCTTAGATGACCTATAATAATATAAGGAGTCCGCCCAGCCTTCCTGAGTATCGCTCATGCCATGGACATTGTTCCGGAAGAGGAAAATCTCACGTCCGCGGTCATACCAGCCGCCATTGGCCGAAAGCATATTGTCATCCTGCCAAGTATCCGTGTCGAACCCGAACGTCGCCACATTGGTCCTGGCATCATAGACGATGGTAGTGGATTTCACGAACACCGAATCCGTGAACATATTCACCCGGTCATTGAACGTGAACGTCCTTATCTTGGAATCGTAAGTACCTGTCCGGCTTTCGATTATCTGCCCCTCGGCATCCTTCATCGAACCGCCGTTGAAGAAAACCGCCACACTGTCCTTCGTGTTGTAGTCCAGATGCTCGGTACGCAGCACATTCCGGTCCTTGTCCTCGAGCTGCACCAATGTACCCCTGAACTCAGCCAGGTCCCTGTCAATGTAATAAGTCAGCCTGTCTCCCGTCAGCACCGTCTGGTCCTGAAGAATCTTCACATTGCTGATAGCGTAGATTTCATTGGAACTCATATTCCAGAGCGCCGTATCACAGATGAGATAAGTATCATTGTGCAGAAACCTCGCCGGTCCCGTCACTTTTCGGTAATCGACGCCGTCTTTCTCGATAAGCTCCATGGACTGCGCGCTCAGAAGACGAACGAGCGAGTCCTTCTGACTGCCATTTTCCTGTGCAGACAGACTTGTCAATGTCGAGAGAACCGTAACGACAGATATGAAAAGCTTACGGAAATTCATTGACACTCAATATCTTACTTTTCAGCAGCCTCGGACGCGCACTGAGCCACTATCTTGTTCCAGCCCTCGCGAGAGAAATTGCAGTCCTTGAACAGCGGGTCGATAGTGATATATGTCGTCTTTATCTTGCTGTCAATGAACTCGTCGATAGCCTCATTCTGCTTCTTGACCTTCGCCTCGTCCAGCAGCTCGCTGTAGTCATTCTCGAACGAAGCCGTATGGGACGGAATGATCTTGTCCACGCGGATTATCTTATACACAGTATTACCGCTACGGCCCTCATTGTCAAGCGATTCCACAGGCTCGGAGATCTCCCCTTCCTTCAGATTCTTGATGGCAGCATAGTCCTGAGGCTTCAGCTGGTCGATCTCAAAATACGCGGAACCGGTATTCGGGTCAGCCATCTGGCCGCCATTGGTACGAGTCTGATTGTCCTGAGAATAGAACTTCGCCGCAAGCTCGAAAGTAACAGCCTTGTTCTGGATTTCAGTCTTGAGCGAGTCGAGCGTCTTGAACGCCTTCTGCCTGTCGGTATCCGTATAGACCGGCTTCATGAGAATATGGCGGGCATTGAACATATCCCCCTTCTTCTCGAGCACCTCGATAATATGGAAGCCGTCCGGCGTCTCCACAATCTGGGAAATCACACCAGGCTTGAGCGACATCGCCGCATCAGAAAATGCCGGCCAGAAAATCGACTTCGACGCAAGCCCCAGTTCGCCGCCCTTCCTCGCGCTGCCCGGGTCCTCAGAATAGATACGGGCCAATGTAGAGAATTTCTCACCGTTGATAATTCGCTCACGTATGCTCAGCAGCCTCTCCTTCACCGCAAGATTCGCAGCCTCGCGGTCCGGATAGATACAGATCTGGCTCAGCTGATACTTCACCGGAACCATAGGCAGGTCCGCGGCATCAGTCTTGGAAACATACTCCTTCACATCGTGCGGAGTCAGCTCAGGCACTGCCGAAGCGATCTGAGACTGCATCTGCTGGGTAAGCGACATATCCTCAAGCTGCTGCTTCCATTCCTGACGAAGTTTATACATCGGCTTGCCGTAGGTCTTCTCCACATTGTCATCACCCCCGAGCTGAGTACGCATCTGGTCGATACGCTGCGCCAAAGTGCTTGACACCATCTCCTGGTTCACCGTGAGAGAATCCACACGCGCCTGCATCAGGAAAAGCTTCGACTCAAGCATACGCTCCAGCTGCTCGCAACGCATATTCCTGTCGGAATACATCCCCTGCATACGCATATACAGAATCTCCTGCTCCAGTTCCGACAATGAAATCATCTCATTGCCCACGACAGCTATCGTCTTGTCAATGAGCCCATTACCATATTTCTGGGCATTGAGTGGCATCTGCGCCGAAGCCAACACCGCAACCACAGCTGCTGCAAGTTTCAGTATATTCTTCATAATCAATAAATCATCATTTTATAACGAAAGCGCCTTGAGCGCGCGCATTCTCTAACAAGTCCCGTTCCAAACCTGAAATCAAAGCCTGTTTTCTGGTACTCAGGAGAATATCTTTTATCTGTTCCCTATAATATTCCACCGGTCCGGTCTGCCCCGCCCTCATCATTTCGCTGACAAAGGCTATGTTCAGATTGCCGCTGCCGTCCGGAATCTCCACCATCCCGTCCTTCATCACCGCCAGCAACGACCCGTAATCCGTCCCGAACTCCCGCGACAGCCTCACCATATTCACCCAGCCCCCGCCGAAGAAATTATATCTCAATGCAGATGAATACGTCAGGCTGTCACCTTCCATTATATCATCCGCATCAGACGAAAGCAGCTTCTTCTTGATGATGTTCAAGTTCGGCGAATCGGCTGAGATGCAGAGGAACTTCGCCTTGGCAATCGGCAGAGCCAGACGGAAATTCTCAATATGGTCCTCATAGTACTTCTCTATCTGCCCGTCAGTCACAGCCGTATCGAGCCTCTGGTTTATATACTTCTGCTCATAGCGGTACTTCAGCAGCGAACGGCGATAGTCCTCCAGTTCCTTGGTGACATTCTTCTCCGACTTGGACAACTCCCTGTCCACCTCATCATTGAACACCATATCGGTAGCCCAGGAATTTATGTACTGGTGCGCCAGACGCGTGCTGTCCTCAGCCGAAATGCCGTCCGGAATGAACGTCGCCAAATCCGTATCATACAGTTTTTCGGACCCCACCTCAGCCACGACCTTGCCGTCACGGACAAACGACATAATCGTCTTGCACGAATCCAACATCGGCAGGACGATTACGAAAGAGCATACGCCTAAAATATTCAGGACTCTGCGAGTACTCAAATCTATCTCGAATAATTAGGTGATTCCTTGGTGATAGTCACATCATGCGGATGGCTCTCGAGGTAGCCCGCATTGGTGATACGCACGAACTGGGCGCCGCGCAGAGAAGCGATATCCTTCGCTCCCACATAGCCCATACCTGCACGCAGACCGCCCACAAGCTGGTAAACAACCTCAGCCACAGTGCCCTTGAACGGCACCTGAGCCACGATTCCTTCCGGAACAAGCTTCTTCACATCCTCTTCCATATCCTGGAAATACCTGTCCTTGGAACCATGCTCCATAGCCTCGAGCGAACCCATTCCCCTGTACGCCTTGAACTTCCTTCCGTTCAGGATGATGGTCTCACCTGGTGACTCCTCAGTTCCGGCAAACAATGAGCCGGCCATAATGGTGCTTGCACCTGCAGCCAATGCCTTCACGATATCACCCGAATAACGGATACCGCCGTCAGCAATCACAGGCACGCCCGTTCCCTCCAATGCCTTGGAAGCAAGCATCACAGCCGTCAGCTGAGGCATTCCGACACCGGCGATAATACGCGTAGTGCAGATGGAACCAGGTCCGATACCGACCTTCACCGCACTCACACCTGCATCTGCCAATGCCTTGGCACCCTCACCCGTGGCAACATTGCCCGCAACTATCTGTATATCTCTGTTCTTGAACGCCTCGCAAGCCTTGGAAATCACCTCGAGCACACCCACGGAGTGGCCATGAGCAGTGTCAATGACGACCGCGTCAGCACCTGCGCTCACGAGCATCTCGATCCTGTCGAGAGTGTCAGACTTCACGCCGACTGCAGCAGCCACGAGAAGACGTCCCTTCGAATCCTTGGAAGCGATAGGATTGTCCTTTATCTTCATAAGGTCCTTATAGGTGATGAGACCTACAAGCTTGTTGTCCTCATCCACTACCGGAAGCTTCTCCACCTTGCTGCTGCGGAGAATGCCGGTAGCATCCTGAAGACTGATTCCCTTCTTCGCCGTGATCAGATTATCCTTCGTCATCACGTCCGAAACCGGAATCTTCTTATTGTCCTGGAAACGCAGGTCCCTGTTCGTGACAATGCCGATGAGCCTGCCGGCGCAGTCCACTACAGGAATGCCGCCGATGTGATGCTTCGCCATAAGGGCCAATGCATCGCCCACAGTAGCCTCCGGACTGATGGTGACCGGATCGTAAATCATACCGTTCTCCGCTCTCTTGACCCTGCGGACCTGCTCGCACTGCTGGTCAATGGTCATATTCTTGTGAATCACACCGATACCGCCGGCACGAGCCATCGCGATAGCAAGATCAGCCTCAGTAACAGTGTCCATTGCAGAAGAAACAATAGGAGTGCAGAGAGAAATATCTCTTGTGAATTTGGTGGAAACATCTACAGCTCTCGGAAGGACTTCGGAGCGTGCAGGAACGAGTAGAACATCATCGAAGGTGAGACCCTCCGGAATTGCTGAATTTACGAACTGCATTTCTAACAAATATATTTTGACAAATATACGAATTTTTTCAATGAAATTTACATTCCGGACATTTTCAATGCAAGATTCCCAAGATTTTCAATACCTCACTCCCAGAATTTTCAATTTGTTTCATTTTTCGATTTGTCGATAATAATGCGTAACTTCGGCGATTAGTCCGACATTTTGCAGAACGCCGCGACTGGCGTGAACTGATTTTTTCGCGGAATTATACCTCAACAATATGAATACAAGACATATAGCAACACTTTTTCTGGCAGCGTTCATTGCCATTGCCGGGGCCTGTTCGCCGGAGACGACAGTAAAGCCCGATGAAGGAAACGGAACCGAACAGCCGGGGAAACCTGGAACCGGAGAAGAGAATCCGGGCGGCGAAGAGAAACCGGGAGAGGGAAACAAACCTGAAGAAGGCGGGAAACCTGGCGAAGGTGAGAATCCGGGAGGAAGCGAAAATCCCGGCGAAGGCTCGACAGAAGAGACCGTAAACGTGACAGTTCTAAACCCCGGAGCGACAAAGGTGGAGACCAAACCCACCCCGCAGCATCCGGACCTCATCCACAACGAAGAATACCACGAGTTCTACAATCCCCTTCAGGACTACCTTGACGACTTCGGCTATATCGACTACGTCTGTGCACAGGGCAAAGGAACGGATTGGCCACACGTGCTCGACGACTACTCTGGCATCCGCTTCTATCAGAGCTCCTCAGCATCGAAGAACGGAGGATACATCCGCGTCCGCGCCCACAACGGAGCCAAACTGCTCAGCGTAACAGTAGGTTCTGCGACATTGACAAAAATCGCCCACTCGGTGGACGGGCGTGCGAAAAACTCAGAGACGAAGAACATTGACGCAGGCGGCTCCTACACAGTCGAAGGCGAATACGACGAAGTCTGCTTCTACTGCATGGGCACGACACAGAGCGAAAGATGGGAAATGAACAGCATCAAAGTCCGCTACCGTGGCGGCTTCATCGAAGAAGACTTCCAGACCGGCATTGAAAAGGAACACGGACCGCTCGTGCGTGTGGATCTGCCTCTGAAAGAAGGCTTCGAGAACGGATTCCCGACGACAGGCAAGCCGACATATGAAAAATACGGCCTGACCGCAGGACGCGAAAACCTCCAGTGGAGCACTTGGTTCGGCTCATTCTCCTGGCAGAATCCTATAAGTGGAAAGCAGAGCGCCCAACTGCGCATCTACAAGGAAGACCCGGACTATTACGGCCAGTCACAGTTCGGTCACCTGAAAAAAATGGAATACTTCATTGAGAATCTCTCGAAGGTAAGCTTCAGCTACTGGTTCTCCGAGTTCTGGGTATCCGCAACAATTTCCTACTGCGAGTTCGACACCGACGAATGGAAAAATCCGCAGCAGATCGCCCTGAAGAGCTACAGCGACCGCAAGACCAAGCAAAGTTTCACCTACGACTTAGGGGCCAAGGTCAATGCCAAGATCCGCATCCAGATAGACCCGGACAGCGGCCATCCGGACAGCGGCCACCACGACCTGATTTTCGATGACTTCATCTTCGAATAAAATTTTTCATTTATACATATAATGACTAACTTTGCAAGATGTAACTAATCTGACAACTTGACGGTTACTGAAACAATGAAAACTGATAAATAAAAATAATTAACAACAATCATGAAAAAATCAACCAACAATTACGAACGCCCTGAAGTCCAGGTCGTTTACGTAGAAACAGAAGCCGGATTCGCGAGCGAGAGTGGAGATAAGATAAATTCTCCTGCCAATGGCTATTCTTGGGGAGACGAAGACATTGAAAATCTTTAAAACCTTACCGCATCATGAAAAAGATATTTATACCTTTCGTTATAGCGGCAACGACATTATCGTTTGCTGCATGCCAGAAGGAGGCTTCTTCTCCGGCAATTGAAGATGAACTCGTTTCTCTCAATTTCACCTCTGCAAATCCTACCACCAAAACAGTAGCAGATGCAGTAAACAAGACGATTCTTTGGGAAAAAGGAGACAAAATCAGTATCGCATACACAGTAAACGACAAATGGCAGAACGCCAGTGGTGATGCAACCACGAATAATCCGGCAAAGATTTACGTATCAAATGGTCTTGCCGCTGGTGGAGAAACAGCAGTATTCAATATATCCGGCGACTTTAATTCAACTGCTACAGGCGTACATCAGTTCTATAGTGTATACCCAAGCAGTTGTGTAAAGTCAAATAACATCAAATATGCGCCATCAGTCACGATGACTATTCCTAACATCCAGACTCCTGCGGAGAATTCATTTGACGCTGCGGCCGACCTGATGATCGGAAAGGCCACCAAAACTTATAATTCCCTCAGCGACGCAAGAGCAGATGCAATTCCTCTCTTATGGCAGCGCATCGTTTCTCACGCCGACATCACCCTCAAAGGCCTTCAGGGACTCACTGAGAACGAGGTCATCACCACAATTGTTTTGACCGCTGATGCTGATGCAAAACTTGTCGGAGATAGATATGTCGATATTCAAAATGGAGACATTTCGGTGCCTACCAAGATTACCGACGCTAATATCTTGACAATCAATGGAACCAATCTCAAGGTCAACAATAACAATGTTGAATTCTGGGCTGCAGTCATGCCTGCAACAGTAAAATCATTGAACATCGCAGTCGAGACCAACAAAGCGACATACACCCGTAATATCGAGTCCTGCAACATCGTGTTCAAGCAGAATGCTCGTAAGGGGCTTAATGTTGATATGAGCAGCGTGACGAGAGTGGAGAAGGAAGAAACTCCGGACTATTCCGGGGAATGGCTAATCGTGGACAACGATATGAAATACGCCTGCAAGAATTACAGCAGCGGAAAATTCTATTCCAATTATGAATTGACTACATCAAATGGTTCAATCTGTGAAACATTAGAGCTCTCAAATTATAAAATGGTGTTGACTAAGGTTACCAATAATGGCGCCAAACAAGGATTGTATACAATACAGGATTCAAAGGGCCTTTACATCAAATGTTCAGGAAAGACAAGCATCAGCGGCGTGTCGACTCTTGATGATGAATGTTATTGGGAAATAACATATGATGAGAAAAACACTCTTTGGAAAATCGCATCATCAACAACGCCTTACTATTTGCTTTACAACACTGCCAGCCCACGTTTCACAACATACGAGAAAACGTCTCAATCAGTAATTGACATTAAATTAATTTCCTACAAAGATGTGCTGCCACTAACAGAACCTATTTTGTCAGCAGATAAAGCTATTACAGTCCCGGCTGTAGGAATAGAAAATGGCTCCATGTCAATAACAGTAAAAAACATTAAGACAGTCAACACTTCCGTAGATGGAACCGTCGTCACATCTGCTTCTGTATCTGGAGACATCTTAACCTACACAGTATCAAAGAACGAAACAACAGATATCCGTAAAGGTTTTATTACATTAAGCGCAGAAGGCGTTGATAATGTAACTATAAAAGTTACACAGAATGGAGATGGAGGCGCAGCAGAAGAGAAGAGTGAAACCATTACATTAGCGAATGGTACGTTCAATAATAGCACCATCACTTGGATCGGAACCTCTTGCTCTTTCGTTCAGAAAAAGGGTAGCGGAACCAATGTTGCTCCTCCAAATAAAAATTACATATCAGCCCCTAGATGGTATCAAAACAATGTCATTACCTTCAAGGCTAACGCAGGCTACAAGATTACAAAGGTGGTAGTAAATTGCATGACTGATACAAAATATAAATATGTTAATGCTTTAAAGAATAGTACATATTCTCCAAAAGAAACTACTATCGCTACAGCATCAGACACTAAGGTTACCATTACTACAGCGGGTGATTTCACAATTACTATGGGTGCGCAATCCCGTATCGCATCAGTAGTTGTTTACTATACTGACTGACTACCCTCCGGCGGAGGCGCCGGCGGGCAAGAACCCACGGATCGTAAGCCATACGCAGAGGTAAGAAACATTGAGGCCAATGTGTTGAGTTCGACGGAGGTGACTCTGTCGGGCTCTTACACAGGGGCCAGCAGTTCACCTGCCGAAGTAGGCTTTTATTGGGGCACATCCTCAAATTCATTGACAAACAAACTGACCGTCAGCTCGGTCACGGCGACAGGCACGGACAGCGGGACTTTCGTGGCTCACCTTTCGGGCCTCGTTCCCGGGAAATCCTACGTCTTTCAGGCGTTCGCGCGCGTATCAGGCACAGGCGCATACTCGTCCGACGAGCAAGTGTTCTATGCCGGCACGCCGACCGTCTTCAAGATGCCGGGAGGCGCCAAGCCTGCTGTTAACAAGGATTGGCTCGAACTCGCCTCGGCTAAGGAAGGCTCGCAGTATGTGGTAAGCACCACCTATGCCGGCGAGCGGAACTACACCGTCTTCTACGACACACAGATGACGACTCCCCTCTGGACCGCATATCCATTGGACAGCAGCCACATGGGATCCCTCAGCCGACCATCGGGCTGGAGCTACAACCCGAACATTGACGAGAAGTACCAGGTCAGGGTGACTGACGGCAGCTATTCGAACAGCACCTATTCGCGAGGCCACATGTGTCCGAACGGTTCGCGCAACGGAAACGCCACGATGCAGGCCCAGACTTTCTACGTGACGAATCAGGTTCCGCAGATCCAGAACAGTTTCAACAGCGGAATCTGGAGCAATCTGGAGAATGCCGTCCAGGGCATTGCCAAGAGCCACAACGAGGAGATCTACGTGGTGACGGGCGTGGCTTTCGAAAAGGAGGGCGAGACTCGCACCATAAATTACACGAGTCCCAGCAAGTCCAGCTCCCAGAGAGTTCCGATCCCGAACTACTTCTACAAGCTGGTACTCCGGGTGAAGTATTCCGGCAGAACGGTCTCCGACGCGTCCTGTATAGCTTTTTGGTTCGACCACAAGGCCTACTCCGACAGCTACCAGAACTACACAGTCAGCGTTGACCAGGTAGAAGCCTGGACCGGTTTCGACTTCTTCGTAAATCTCCCCGACGACCTCGAATCCGCCGCCGAGTCGAAGCCCACCACCTGGTCCTCCTTCACCAGTTTCTAGGTAAGCGTCTCCGCGGTTACGTATTGAGCAGACTATTGCTAGCCGGCACTCCACACGACAAGACTCCGAGCTTCCACCTCCAGTTTCGAGTCGGCACCACACATAACAGAATCTCCGGAAATCTATCTCCAGGTTCGAGCCGGCACCACACATAACAGAGTCTCCGGGCTTCTACCAGAACCACATCACCATAGTAGCTCAGGCAGAAGCCCAGACTCGTTTTGATTTCCCCATAAACAATCCCGACGACCTCGAATCCGCCGCCGAGTCGAAGCCCCCACCCGGTCCTCCTTCAGTTTCTATCCGGCACGCCAATACGACACTCGCGGTGCACCATATAAACATCTGAACATCAGAGATTTAGCTGTTTTCAGAGTTATATTTTTGTCAACTCTGAAAATGGCTATATTATTAATATACAATCATTTGCGCGATGCGCCTCAGAAGGGCAGCGATAGGCAACAAGGTTGCCTCCGTGAGGACTTGCTTATCTCAATCCCCCTAACCCCCTTTTCAAAGGGGCACATCAGTGCCTGCGGGCTTTCCATTACCTCATGGCTTTCCCTGCTCGCCAACTCCGGCCCGGCATCTGATGATGCCTTGTTCGGCACTAGAGGGAGGGACCCACGAAGTGGAAGGGCCTGGTTCTCACGGGGGCTTCTTGCTGCTGCACGTGTCCTTTAGAGGCGCTCTTTCGGACTGGCCTCTTTGCTTTGTTTAGGGGGTGTCCTAAACACTGTCGTGACGTCGCTGTGAATTTTTCGAACAACCTGCATGTTGATATTTTGTGGATGTCGCTGATTGTCAATTGATTGCGGTGGTCTGTGAAAGTCAGGTTACCCTTTTTTTCATGTAACCTGACTCTGGTTTTAATTGCTAATGTACTATGTGTCAATGTTTTATGTTACTCAAACAAATGCAGGTTGTTCTACTTTTGTACTAACTACTTGTTGTTCTACTTTTGTCCTAACTACTTATTGTTAAATTTCGGTAAACTCTTTTCAGGACGATACAGCTTGCGCGACCTGCAAGTCACTGAATATCATATAGTTGAACATTTTCAGAGTCACCAAAAGCATAACTCTGGAAATGGTTAAATGCCTGCTACACAGCTATTTACAGGTTACGCTACATGTGAGGAGTTCGATGGGTAAAAGTACGGAACCGCTGAAAACGCGTCAATACGTAACCGCGGAGACGCTTACGCGGGAAGGACGGGCATTGCACCGTTTTGTGTGCAGACGAAGGCGGAAACATCCACGGCCTTTCTATGGGCTGCGGGAACTGGCAAGCCGCTTAAGATGCTTGCGGTAAAGGCGGCAGTTAAGGAGTCGCCTGCTCCTACGGTGTCAGCTACTTTCACTTGTGGCGTCGCCAAGAACGACTTCGCGTCGTGCGTGAAAATGTAACTGCCGTTTACTCCGCAAGTCAGAATGAGAATCTTCAGATTGTAGCGGTTCAACAATGCTCGGCATTGGTTCTCCGGATCCGACTCAGGAATGCCTGATATCCGACAGACTGTCGGGAGTTCCTCGTCATTGATTTTCAGGACATTGCACTGCATCATAGACTGCTCCAAGACATCTTCGCTGTAGAAACTCTGCCTGAGATTGGCATCGAAAACAATTAGAGTGCCGTTGTCCTTCGGCATTGTGTCAATGAAGCGATTGATGGTGTTGCGGGATACCGTGCTCCTCTGTGCAAGTGAACCGAAACATACTGCGCAGGTGTTGCGGGCCAATGCTTCCAGTTCCGGCGTGAATGGAATGTAGTCCCATGCGACGCCCTCCTTTATGATATATTGTGGGATGCCGGCCATGTCGAGTTCTACTTGTACTGTTCCGGTAGGATAGGGTACTGTGGAAATGAGGCTGTTCAGGCCTTTGTCCCGGAAGGTGCTGATTATCTCCTGTCCAAGAGCATCATCGCCTATTGCACTGACTACAAGGCTCTGCAGCCCGAATTGTGATACGTGATATGCGAAATTGGCCGGAGCGCCTCCTATTTTCTTTCCGTCCGGCAGAATGTCCCACAAGACCTCTCCAATCCCGACAACTGTTCTATTTTCCTTCATGGCGAATACGATTTTCCGACAATGATAATATTTATCCATCAAAGAAAGGTTTTATCTTTTGCTTCGGTTCTTGTACTCGTTTTCCACAGTAGTTACAGCCCAGCTCACGATACTCATTACACCGAAAATAACCCCCGTCACCAGCCAAAGCAATATATAAATAAATCCTTCCATGATCTCAACAGTATTAGTCTTCCAAATTTCTTTGGTAAATATAGTAAAAAAAAGAGGGGATAGAGTAGAGTGTCCGTATTCGGACACAGGGCTAAGTCTCAAAAACCGCCGATACCCTTAATATCTGCGATAGTGTCCTTTCACCCTTTCACTCTTGCCGAAGCGAAGCCGTTTGTACGCCTTCACCCAGACAAGTTTGAAAACCTCCCCTCTTAGACGACAAAAGGCAGGTACCCATTTAAGGGATAGATACCTGCCTTGTTTTCCTAACTATCATAATCACTTACGATATTGCAAATTTACACTTTTTTTTTGATTTCGCAATGCTGAAAATGTATTATTTCTGTATTCTGTAATTGATTGATATGATTTACTAATAAGATGTTGACCCGATTTTCCTTGTTCGTGGCACTTCCCTCCAGACAAAAAAGCCCCTCCGGTGTCTGGAGAGGCTTCTTGTAGTGCCCAAAGCCGGGCTCGAACCGGCACGTCTTTTAAAGGACATTGGATTTTGAGTCCAACGCGTCTACCAATTCCGCCATTCGGGCATCGATTGGAATCGGAATGACAAAGTTAGGACTTTTTGGCGAAATACCAAATATTTCAGTGCCTGTCAGCATAATGTAACATGGACTTTTTCGGGAATTATGATATTTTGCTATATTCGCGATGGCGGAAACTGAATAATTATGAAATGCAAGATATATAGCGGACAGATGATTACGGACGTGGCCGGATACCTGAAAGGATATCCAGCTGTTTTCGTGGTCGCGGACAGACAGGTAAGATCAAGTGCGGAGCAAGTCGTGAAAGCACATGAGGAGCAAAAGCTTGAAGGCGCCTTGCTGCATCTGTCGAACCTGCTCCTGCTCGATGTCTCAGAGGAAAACAAGTCAATGTCCACTGTCCTGGAAATATGCAAGTGGCTGATGGACAATGACGCCGGCCGCAATGCGCTGCTGCTTGCGATAGGCGGTGGCATAACCACGGACATGGCCGGATTCGCCGCATCCATATACAAGAGAGGAATCAGGTTCGCTTATGTTCCTACCACCTTTCTGTCGCAAGTCGATGCCGCAATCGGCGGAAAAACAGGCGTCAATTTTGAAAACTACAAGAATATATTGGGCGTGATCAGGCAGCCGGAATTTACATATATCTGCCCGGAAGTTCTTGGTACATTGCCATATAGAGACTTCCTGTCAGGTGCCGCCGAACTCCTGAAGACCTTCATCATTGACAATGCTGGCAACAATTACGAAAAGGCGGTCGAAGTTCTCTCCGAGATACACGAAAGCATTGACCGGAAACAGGCGATAGCCTTGCATCTGGCTGAGATTGAGGAACTTGCGGCGGCCGCTGCGAAAATCAAGGCCGGGATTGTCGAGTGTGATGAATTCGAGTGCGGAGAGAGGCGGAAACTGAACCTCGGGCATACTTTCGCGCATGCTATAGAGTCCGTGTCAATGTCGAGGCATAACTGTGCCGAATCAGGTATTTCACATGGCGAAGCTGTGGCAATGGGGATGATTATGGCGGCTAAAGCTTCCGAAAGGTACTATAAACTCGCTCCGGAGAACTCTTTGCAGCCGGAAAATATTGCAGGACAGAATGATACAGAAGGCGAATCACTCAGTTCGCGACTCGCACGCGATTTCAGCCGATGCGGCCTGCCGACCGAGTGCCCGTTCCCGCCGGAATCTCTGTCCGTGGCAATGAAAAAGGACAAAAAAGCCGAAAATGGTATAGTGCATTTCGTCCTGATCCGAGCCATTGGCGACGTCCGCATCGAGGAACTTCCGGTGGAAAGCGCGGTTAATCTTTAAAAAAGACCTTTTTCAGCCAGTACTCGTATATCGGGTCTTCAAATGAATACTGTTTACCGAAGTCGTCCAGAATATCATTGGCTATCAATGCTTTCCTGGCTCTGGATACCTCAGTACTGGACTTGAGTCGGTACTCTTTCATAACTTTCTGTGATGAAAGATTCTTCTCTCCTGCTGACATTGCATGAAGAAGATTCTGCTGGGATATGGTCAGAGATAGCGTCAAGGCCCGGTTGAGTTCGCCCTGCTGTCTCAAAATATCTTCGAAAGCATCTGTTATATCCGAATCTGTGCAAGAATCGCTCTGGCAATGAAGCCATGTGGTTTGGGCAAGCTGTTGCACATAATACGGATTGTTGTCAGCAAGCTGCACTATTCTTTCACATTGTCCTTCGGTAATCCGTTTGCCGGTGTTAAGAAACTCTCTGGAAATATAATCCGGCCAGAATAATCTGTCGATTTTTTCCAGAAAATATATTGCTCCGAATTTATAGAATGGCATGGATACTTTGCCGAACACTTCCATCATCATGTGCCTTCTGCTGCCATACAAACAGTACGAAACATGCTGTTGGAGCTGCCATTTGCTTCTAAGTGTCGCCTGGAACGCTTTAGGGGACTCGAACATGCCGATTTGCTGGAATTCATCGATGCATATGACAATTTTCATCTTTCTGTCAGCAGCGATCTTTTCAGGAAGATCCAGAATCTCGTCAATGCTCATCTCAGGCTCCCTTATCTGAAACTGAATGGATGTAGGCGCAGCGGCATCTCCGAAACTGAGTCCGGAAACAATTGCAGATGCGTATTTTTTAACGGCAGTCATAATATTGTCCAGGGAGGAAGCAGTCTGTTTGAGCACTTCTGACGCAAATTTGCTGTAAAACTCATTCTCAGTTCTGACATTGAAGATATCAATGAACACGATTTTCAGATTTGAGTCTTTGGACATGGCTTCTTTTCCGGCTTTATGGACAAGAGAGCTTTTACCCCATCTTCTTGGTGAAATGAGGATTGTATTCGTGAGGCTCATGAAATTTTCCGCCAGCCTCTTGGTATCATTCTCTCTATCAATGAAATTGTTGCCTTCTGCAATTTTTCCGAAAATAAAAGGAGCTGCCATAATGTTTGAATTTCGATACAAAAATATGTACATTTTCTGATATATCAAAATTTGTACATTAGGGTTCAAACCATAAAAACTTCAGGCAATACGACATTGACCAAGGTGCTTATGTGCCGTAATAAAATTATCGGTGAAAAAATCACTATCTTTGTAGGTTGGAAAGATTGCAGATAATGATTTGTACTACAATACAAAATAAGACGATAGACGAGATATTGGGAATCCTGGAAAGCGGGACCGTGGAGATGGCTGAAATCAGACTGGACAGATGTCCGTTGTCGATGGAGGACATAGAGGAACTGTTTTCCACATCGGACGTGCCTCTTGTGGCCACTTGCCGCATCAGCGAGGTGCGCAAGCGTATTGTGGCAGCGAATCCAGACATGGATGACAGGAAAATCGACACCAGAGCCGTTCAGGAAGCCGAATCCGAACTCATCACTGCAATACATTCAGGAGCAGCGTTCGTGGACCTCGAAATCGAAGCGCCCGCGATGATGTCCAAGCGCCTGCGTCGGGAAACCCGTGAAAACGGAACCGTCTATGTCAGGTCCTACCACGATTATAACGGGACAGACTCGGCTGAGGCCCTTAAAGCATTGACAGAGAAATGCTTCGCCATCGGTGCCGACATCGCCAAGATCGTTACCACAGCCCAGGGAGACGATGATCAGGTCAATGCTTCCGTCACCAGACTCCTGTCACTCTATGACACATTCGACCCCGCAAAACTCATAGCATTCGCAATGGGCGAGCAGGGGAAGACTTCCAGGATACAATGCCTTGCCAAAGGCGCCCCATACACCTATGCCGCTCTGAATCAGAGCGAAGCGGCCGCGCCGGGCCAGATGACCACAGCCAGGATGAAGCAGCTCGTTTATGGCAACAGGTTACCGTCAATGCCGGCAGACCGCGATATTATCCAGATGCCTTCATCCAAAAGCTTTGCGCAGCGTGCAATAATTGCAGCCGCATTGGCCGAAGGAACTACCACATTGAAAGGATATTCCCCATGCGGGGACAATGAATCGGCCATTTCCGTAGCCCGTTCGCTGGGCGCGGACATTACGGTAGGCTTGTCTTACGAGAGAGGTCAGGTAACCAAGGATACATCTGCATTGACAATCAAAGGAATCGGCGCGAAAACGGGCGGATTGGCATTGACAAGACTGGAAACCGGCGAATCCGGGCTGCTGACGAGGCTGATGATACCTCTTGTGGCGGCTCTGGGCGGGGGCGAGACGGAAATTGCGGGAGAAGGTACATTGACCCGGAGGCCGCTGAAAGGCGCCCGCGAGATTATGGCGTCATTCGGGGTGAGTCTGGAAAACCTTCCGCAGGAAGAAGCGGTTCAGCGAAACACTGAAGAAGTTTTCGTGCCGTTGAAGGTCTCCGGAAAGCTTACAGGTGGAAAAGTAACTATTTCAGGCTCAGGTGGTTCGCAGATTATTTCGGGGCTGCTTATGGCATTGCCCCTGCTGGAAGAAGACTCGACAGTGAGGATTCTCAGCCCCAAGAGCATCCCGTATCTGTTTATCACAATGGATGTTATGAAAGCATTCGGCGTGAAGGTGCGCTGCGATATGGAAGGCGGTCCGGAATTCGCGGAGTCGCAGGACTGGAATGACTGTACAGAGATTGTATTGCATATAAAAGGACTGCAGTCGTATAAGGCGTCGTCGATGGAGATAGAAGGAGACTGGAGCTCGGCGGCATGTTTCCTCGTGGCAGGCGCGGTTTTCGGTAAAGCCGACCTCGCCGGACTTGACACGCGTTCCCTCCAGGCGGATTTGTCCGTTATGGACATTCTGATGGAAGCTGGAGCGAGTCTGTCTCAGGACGGGTACAATGACTCGAAGGGCCTGGTGCATGTGCAGAGGGCGCCGCTTAATGCCTTCGAGGTGGATGCCAACAATTGCCCAGATTTGTTCCCGATAATCTCGGTTCTGGCCGCTTTCTGCCAGGGAACAAGCCGGATTGCAGGAGTCGGCCGCCTTGCCAATAAAGAGAGCGACAGAGGACAGGCGATATTGTCAATGCTGACGCAGATGGGTGTGAAAGCGAGGATTTCTGGCGACGAGATGATTATAGAAGGGCATTCGTTGGCCCAGAGATGTCTGGCAGGGCGTCTTCTGAAGGGCGGAGAATACTCCTCCTTCCATGACCATAGGATGGTGATGGCGCTGAAGGTGGCCGGACTTGGAGCGGATTCGCCGGTGCTGATAGATGACATGGAATGCGTGGCGAAATCGTTCCCGGATTTTCAGAAGTTGTTTTCGCGCCTGACAGGCGTTGTATCTTAAATACTTGAAAGAATGGATTCTTTTGGCAGAAAATTCCGCGTCTCCATTTTTGGAGAGTCCCACGGCACTGCAATCGGTGTCGTTCTCGATGGCGTGCAGCCAGGCCTTCCGCTGACCGAAGACGATTTCGTCGAGGATATCCTGAGACGTAAAAGCGGCCCGAAAGGCACCACGCCGAGGATAGAGACCGACGAACCGGAGATTTTGAGCGGAGTTTACAACGGACATACCACCGGAGCGCCCCTTGCTGTGATATTCCATAACAGGAACACCCGTTCAGGCGACTATAAACTGTTCAATGATGTCCCACGCCCTGGGCACGCTGATTATACTGCAAGCGTCAAGTGGCTGGATTTCAATGATCCACGTGGTGGCGGACATTTTTCCGGCCGGCTTACGTTGCCTGTTGTCGCGGCAGGAGTCGTAGCCAAGAAGATGTGCGTGTGCAGCATCAAGGCAGAACTGATAGAGGTCGGCGGAGTGAGCAGACAGGATGCTGTGGCGGCTTTCGGAGAGGAAAATGCTGCTGCTTCCGTCATATGGAAAGATGTGCTGGACCAGGCTATAAATGAAGGAGACTCGGTCGGCGGAATCGTGGAATGTACAGTCTCCGACGTCCCTGCAGGCATAGGAGAGCCGTTTTTCGACTCTGTCGAGTCAATGATTTCTCACGCAATATTCTCGATACCGGGTGTGCGTGGCATAGAATTCGGAGACGGTTTCGAGGCAGCGAGAATGAAAGGTTCGCAGCACAATGACCCTTTCGTTCCGGCAGACGGAGAATTCAGGACCGGTCATCCGGCAAAGAATGGGGCAGGAGGAGTAAACGGAGGCATAACCAACGGCAATCCTCTGGTATTCAGGGTGGCGTTCAAGCCGACATCCAGTATTGGAAAGGCACAGAAAACACTGAATTTTACTACCGGACAGATGACGGAACTGGAAATTCCGGGCCGTCACGACGTATGTTTTGCGCTAAGGACTCCGCCGGTGGTCGAGGCAATGACTGCTGTGGTATTGGCAGACCTGATGGCGCTGTAAAAACTATAATTTCGAATTATGGATATAAACGAAGAAAAGGAACTGCTGAACGACATTACGAAATCCGAATATAAGGAAGGATTTGTGACGGACGTGGAGCAGGAATTCATACCGAAAGGACTGAACGAAGACATTGTCAGGATGATTTCCAAGAGGAAAGACGAACCGCAGTGGCTTCTGGATTTCAGACTGGATGCTTTCCGTAAATGGCAGAAGATGGAGATGCCGGAATGGGGGCATCTGGATATGCCTCACATTGATTATCAGGATATTATATATTATGCGGCCCCGAAGAAAGACTCTGACAGGCCGAAAGAGATCGACCCGAAACTGGCGGAGACTTTCGACAAGCTCGGCATACCTCTGAAGGAGCGCGAAGCACTTGCCGGCGTGGCAGCGGTAGATGCCGTATTCGACTCAGTATCAGTCGCTACTACATTCCGTAAAGAGCTTGCAGAGCGTGGCATTATCTTCTGCTCGTTCAGCGAGGCTGTAAAGGAGCACCCTGACCTGGTGCGCAAATATCTTGCGACAGTAGTCCCGTCCGGCGACAACTATTTCGCGGCATTGAACTCCGCCGTATTCAGCGACGGCTCATTCTGTTATATCCCGAAAGGAGTGCGCTGCCCGATGGAACTCTCCAGTTATTTCCGTATCAATGCAAAGGGCACGGGGCAGTTCGAGAGGACGCTCATCGTGGCTGACGAGGGCTCGACCGTAAGTTATATGGAGGGCTGTACCGCACCGATGCGTGACGAAAACCAGCTTCATGCGGCAGTAGTCGAGATAGTGGCGCTCAAGGATGCCGATGTGAAATACAGCACAGTCCAGAACTGGTATCCTGGCGATGAAAACGGTCGTGGAGGAATCCTTAACCTCGTGACCAAGAGGGGAATATGCATGGAAGGCGCACACCTTTCATGGACACAGGTCGAGACAGGTTCTGCCATCACGTGGAAATATCCGAGCACCATACTCAAGGGCGATTACTCCTCATCAGAGTTCTATTCCGTAGCCGTGACGAACAACTATCAGCAGGCCGACACCGGCACGAAGATGATACATATCGGCAGAGGAACACGCAGCCGGATAGTCAGCAAGGGAATCTCCGCAGGACACAGCCAGAACAGCTATCGTGGTCTTGTGAGAATGCTTCCGGGAGCTGCTGGAGCCAGGAACTACTCCCAGTGTGACAGCCTTCTGATAGGTTCCGCCTGCGGTGCACATACCTTCCCTGACGTGCGCAGCGCGAACCCTACAGCAGTCGTGGAGCATGAGGCTACCACATCCAAGATCAGTGAGGACCAGCTGTTCTACTGCAACCAGCGCGGCATCGGTCCGGAAGATGCTGTGGGACTGATTGTCAATGGCTATGCACGCGAGGTGCTGAGCAAACTGCCTATGGAATTCGCGGTGGAGGCTCAGAAACTGCTTCAGGTATCACTCGAAGGCTCAGTGGGTTAGTTGCATGACCCCGCTGAAGAAAACTTAAATCTCAGACAATGAACTTTATTAACTATACTTTGTTTACGATAGGAGGCGACACTCCTGTCCTTCTCATTGACCTGCTCACATCCGTAGTAGGCCTTACATGCGTATTCCTTGCCGGCCGCAACAGCAAATACAATTTCTGGGTGGGATACCTGTATTCCCTCCTCTTGCTCCTGATGTTCTGGAACAAGAACCTTTACGCCAACTTGCTCCTTCAGCCTATATCTTTAGGAATCAATGTCTTAGGACATTACAGATGGACACATCCACGAAAGGACGAGCAGAGCTCTGCGGACAGCAGCGCACTTAAAGTGACCATGCTCAGCTGGAAACAGCGCATTCTCGCCATCGTTTCCGTCTTCGTCATTGCGGCAGGATGGGGCTGGTTCATCAGCCTTGCAGGAAATGCCATCTTCCCGGGCAAGATCCCGTCAGACCCTATACCGTATCTGGATGCCTGCGTGACCGTGCTAATCCTCGTTGCGCAGTTCCTCTCCGCTCTCAAGAAATGGGACTGCTGGATAGCCTGGCTTCTGGTCAATGTCTTCCAGCTTGCAATGCATATCTCTGTCGGACACGTGTTTATGCCGATTGTCTGCGGACTCTATCTCGTAAACGGAATCTGGTCACTCATCACCTGGTCAGGACTCTACAAGAAGAAAGCATAAACTTACTTCATTATGATTATGTTCGGAACGCGGCGCGTGCCTGCGTGATCGAATTTCTTGTTGTCGGTCGGATGGTTAAGAACGCCGTCCTCAGCCGTCCAGATCGTCGTGGAACCGCCTCCGTCCAGATTTATGGCATTGTCCATACCGGCCCAGAGCGCAATCAGAGCACTTTCGGTCAATGTAGCCCCGTCAGCGTGATTCTTTGCGCGTCCGTCGATGGTGACGAAATAATAGTTGCCGCGGCTGTCCTTTCCTATCAATGTCCTCGGATGACGTGCGTTGCTGAACTTCCTGTCAGTGGCGAAAGCAGGTATCTTGCCGTCCTGAATAAGCAGCGGGCCTGAAGCCAATGCCGCATGATAATGCTTTGTGTAGTATTCGTAACGAGTTGTGTCACACAGTATTATATCCATCTTGCGGCCCTTCTTGTTCTTGAAGGCCACTAAAGCATTGGTCCTGAAGAACTCTGACTGGGCAGTGCGGCTTATCTCATTGTGTGCCAATGCGAAGAAGGTGCAAGGCTGAAGTGTCTTGACATTGAAATAACTGCCGTTTATCGCAGCGAGCGCCTCAGTTCTCTTGGCCAATGAATCGGTAGTCACGCACAAATCTCCCGCTGATTCCTCGATGGAAGTGCGGAACTTCCTGGCCGGGTATTTTACGATGGAGACAGTCTGGTCGCCTCCGAACATGGAGATGTGCGCAGAACCGGCCATTGCTCCCTTTCCGAGGTCTTTCCAGTTCCATTCAGCATTGACAAAAGCGGTGGAGTCTGCGGCTCTTGAAGTAGTCTGGCCGTGCGCAGCGCCGCAGATGAAAAGTGCCGCCAAGGCAATCTGTAGATGATAGTGTTTCATAATCAGTCGATAATAGAATTCTATTTTAAAGTCAATGTCTCGCTTTGGAGTTTCGGGACATAGTGAACCCCCTCCTTGGTGTAGGGCGTGAGGTCTTCCCCGGCATTTACCGGCTTTAGAAATACGCTCTCCGCACTCTTGCCGACACAGAAAACAGCCACAGGTTCCAAGACCTCATATCCGTTCTCAGCGATGATACGCTCGTCATCCTCTCTAAAGAAGGCCCTAAGAGAGTCTCTGTCCAAGTTGCCTTTTATCAAGCAGTTGAGGCCGAGTTCCACCGTTTTCAGCGCCATGCTCTGAAGAGAAATGCCGAGGTCAATGTCGATGTATCTCTCCTCAGGAAGGATGCTGTAAACGATGATGAACGCACGTGCGGACTCTTCCCGCGCAGGCTCGCGGAAAAGAATCTGCCTCAATGCATTGACCTTGTCTATATCGGACGAATCGACAGGTCTGAATCTGAGAAGCTGGCGGTTCATCGCGCTGGCGAGCGAGGAATTGACATTGACGATAGTGCGCAACTGTTCAGAGTTTATGTCAATGTCCTGTCGGAAACGGCGGATCGTGCGGTTCTTGACCAGCAGCGTGTTCAGCGACGGATTGGTGCGTCTGATGACGCTCTTCCGTGCTCCCGAGCCGAAAACCTCCTCGTAACGGGACTCAAGATAATTGTCAGCCATAATTATTCGGAAGGAAGGAATCCTTTCTGGAGAAGCACTTCTGCAATCTGTACGGCATTTGTGGCGGCACCCTTGCGGATGTTGTCAGAAACGCACCAGAAATTCAGTCCTGATTTTACTGAGAAATCCCTGCGGAGACGTCCCACGAAAACATCGTCGTGTCCGAGCGCGAAACGGCACATCGGATAGACGTTATGGGCCGTGTCGTCCTGAATCGTGATGCCCGGCGTCTCTTCCCAGATTCTGCGTACGTCAGCAAGGTCGAATTCCTTCTCGAATTCCAGATTTATGGATTCGGAATGCCCTCCGATTACCGGTACACGAGCGGTCGTCGCTGTTACGCCTATAGTATTGTCATTCAATATCTTGTGTGTTTCATTGACCATCTTCATCTCTTCCTTGGTGTAGCCGTTCTCGAGAAAATCGTCGATGTGCGGGATGATGTTCTGGTCGATAGGATGCGGGAACTTGGCAGGGTATTCACCCCATACTGCACCGCCGCGCTCGGCTTCCATCTGGGCCACAGCCTTGTTGCCGGCTCCTGTCACGCTCTGGTAGGTGGACACTACCACTCTCTTTATGCGGTACTTTCTATGAAGCGGTGCGAGAGGAAGTAGCATCTGGATGGTGGAACAGTTCGGGTTTGCGATGATGTAGTCGTCTTTTGTGAGGACATCTGCATTGACCTCGGGAACGACAAGCTTCTTGGTCGGGTCCATACGCCAGCAGGATGAATTGTCCACCACGCGGCAACCGACGGCCGCAAATTTCGGGGCAAGTTCTTTGGACGGGCCGCCGCCTGCAGAGAATATCGCAAGGTCCGGTTTGGCTGCGATGGCCTCCTCGGCGCTTACTACGGAGTATTCTTTTCCATTGAACATTACCTTCTTGCCCACAGAACGCTCTGAGGCAACCGGAATGAATTCAGTTACAGGGAAATGCCGCTCTTCCAGCACTTCCATCATCCTGGTTCCTACCAGTCCTGTAACACCTACAACTGCTACTTTCATAATATATGTTTTTTATTCTGTCAGACTGTTTACTATCGGGCGTATCAGCTCATCCAGCTGTGCGCATTCAAGGAAGAAGCCGTCGTGCCCGAAGTGGGATTTGATTTCGTGGAATTTCGAGCCTTTCACCTGTCCGGACATCCATTTCATCCTGTAAGGAGGGAATATGAGGTCTGAGTCAATGACGATGAATGTGGCTTCCGCACGTATCATGCCCAATGCCGCCGCTTCTCCGCCACGATTGCGTCCCAGATTGTTGCTGTCCACGCTCAGCGACAGGTAATAATACGAGTACGCATCGAACTTTTCCGCGAACTTGTGCCCCTGATACCTGTGATATGAACCGGCTCTGTCTGCAAACAGCGTGTCGTCGGAAGGCTCCTGCTGCTTGAGATTGTAGCCGTCTTCGCATCTGTACGAAAGCAATGCGATGGTTCTGGCACATTCGAGGCCCTTCTTGCCGCCGTCCAGGCTCTCACAGGCCCTGAAAGTAGGGTCAGCCTCCAATGCCATTCTCTGCGACTCCTCAAAGGCTGTAATCCACGGACTGATTCTCGAGCTGGTCGCAATATAGACCGCCTTGGTAAACAGGTCGGGGCATTTCACGGACCATTCAAGCGCCTGGAAGCCACCGATGCTCGCTCCCACAAGCAAATCTATATGCCCGATTCCGATATGTTCTCTGACCGCGTCCAGGGCGTTCACGATATCGCGCACGGTAACCTTCGGGAAACTGAAATAATAGGGTTTGCCGGTTTCCGGGTCAATGCTTGAAGGCCCGCTGGAGCCATAGCAGGAACCCAACATGTTGCCGCAGACGACGAAATACTTCTCAGTATCGAAAAGTTTTCCCGGCCCCACAAGTTCCGGCCACCACTCCTCGGCATCTGAATCGGATGTCAATGCATGGCATATCCATATAGTTTTCATCCCCTTATGGTAATCCATAGGGGATGTATGATAAGCAACCTCCAATGAGGAAACACTTCCTCCTGCCTCAAAATCGAATTTTCCTTCAATGCGGTAAGTATGTCGTTTCATCTTATATGCTTAGTTGTTCCCTCCCGGCATAAGTGCCTGATAATAAGCTTTGAACTCTGTCCATCTATAGAACGAAGGCGCAGCTTCCGGAATCGGAAGGGAGGCCTCACGGCCATTGTACAGTACCTTGACAAGTATGTCGGCACTTTTCCTGCTGCGGTAGAATATCAACTGCAAATTGGCTGCCATAGGTATAAAATCGGAGCGCCAATAATTCTTCACCTCTTCCGGATCATCCACTACCGCCCCGAAATTGTCAAGTCGCATGAAGCACATCAGCGGAAGCAGGGCCGTGTCGTGGGAGAACCTCAGACAGAGCTGGCGTTCTCCGGATGCGATATCCGCATCGGCCTGTTCAATGATGGATCTCAGAATGGATGAATTGTTGATGCAGTTCTTGTTGTCCGAGAGGGGAGTGCGGCCCATGTAGATGTATCCGTTGTAATTCCTGACTTCCCAGATTCCGAAAAGTTCCTCAGTGGTGAACACATCGGAAAAAGTATCTTCAGGAACATCCTTCAGGCATCTGACATCACAGACTATGTTTCTCATGTCCGACTCGAATTTCCACATTCCGTAAGCGGATTCGAGGTAGTCTGTATCATTGAAGAACTTGGAACAGAATGACTTGGCGTCGATTTTGTCCGCAGCGAATTTCTTGGCAGACTTCACGGCCTCCTCAGGAAGAGGTACCTTTACCTTGATCGGGCTGATGGACTTGTTAGGCTCGAGAATAGGGAAATAGCACCTTCCCGCATCTACGGTGAAAGAGAAGTCCTTGTCCAGGCCTCTGAGTTCATCCACGAATGAGAACATCGTGAGCATCGTGCGCGGTATCGGGGTGGAGAGTATGGAAGCTACCGTGCGGCCTTTGAACACTTGCGGGAAATTCCGGTACATTATACCGGCGATACGCCTGAGCTGTTCCTGACCTTTTGGAGTCAGGTCTCCGCCCCTGTGCGCTACGGAAGGGTAGAATTCCTCATATTCTTTCCAGAGCCTCTCGCCTCTGTCATTGAGCTTTCCTGCATTGTGGGCGTCGAGCAGCACCTTGTGGATCTTCTCGTATATGTCATCGGAGAGGGCGAACCTGGCCCCGTGTCTTCCGAAATAGCTGATATAGAACGGCTTGTAACCGGACGGCGCCGGGCTGATCTCGTGTTCCACGAAGGAATACATGCCGTAGTCCGAGCAGAGTCCTGCCGGATTTTCCATCAGTTCGGCCCTGGTGTCGTACCGGGTAACCGCCTCTTTTACGCCATATTCCGCCTCGATGGCTTTCCTCTTCTCGAGTCCGGAAACCTCCTGTGCCAGTCCAGTTATCTGGAATGACAGGCACAATGCGGTGAGTGTCAATGTTTTCGCAACAGCGTTGCCGAATAGATTCATACTCCTTTATTTTCCATATAATAGTTCAACGTCCTTTACAATGCCTTCGCTCACGCCTTCAGGCACGAATTTCCACCTTCCGACAAGTTCCTTCTTGCCGGTGAACTCAGGGTCAATGCTTCCGTTCTTCAGGAAGTATTCGTAGAGGATAGTCCTGAATTCCGGGCCTTTGAACAGCGTGCGGGCTTCGACATCTTCCGCGGAGAGGAGTCCTGCTGCCTTAAGCAGTCCGCCTGCACCGCTCGCCCTATATGAGGTGATGCCTACAGTGTACATCTTGTCCATATCGAACGCTCTGCCGTCTGCCATACTCAGAATGTTCACCCTTTCGCCATACGGCCTGGTGACATCCACAGTATAGTCAATGCCTGCAGCGCTGTCGAAATTGGCCGGACTCTTGGCGAGTTTCCATACCATCTGGCCTGTCTTCCAATCCTTTGCCTGTTTGATACGGAGAATGTGCTCCGCATCCGGTCCGCTTACGGTTTCTATCCATAAGTCATAACTCGCTTCAAGGTACTCTTTTATTTCCTTTCCGGCAAGTTTCAGCACCATCAGTTTGTTCCCGTAAGGGTAAATTGACTTCAAATCATTGAAAGTGACATCTCCCTCAGGCACTTTTCCGTCGATGAGGAGAGTTGCCGTCAATGATATGTCCATCGGACAGTATGTGAGAGCCAGAGCGTGAAGGAAATTCAGATAATCACATTGGCCGGAATAGAATTCCCGTGAGACCATATCCTTCTTCACTGTGCCCAACTTGCTGTTGGAGAATGCTTTGACAGCATTGAACTCATTCTCGAATGCCTCTTCCATCGCCGTGTCAATATTGTCGTATTTTATGCCGACGGACTTGGCGTCAAGCTTCCGACTGACTACTTTGCCGCCCTTGACGAGCAGTTTTATATCGCCTAGGCCCACATATTGGCCCGACTTTCCGCAGCCGACAAGCACGATGCTGTCACGTTTGATCACTTTGTTCGAGTGGTCGTGGGCAGTCACGAGAAAATCCACTCCCTTCAGACTGTTGAAAAGGTCCAGACCCTGTTTCTCGGCATTGTTGCCCTCGCCTTTTCCGATGGCGGTGTGCGCTACCACCACGACCACCTGAGGCTTGTGCTTCTTGCGGAAAGCGTCCACGTCTTCCTGCACAAGCGGGATGAGCGACTTGAACTCCAGCCCGCTGTAGGCGCTTTTGTCCATCAGTGCCGCATTGTCAGCATTGGTATAGCCGAGAATCGCCACCTTCATCCCGTTCTTTTTCACGATGGTGCCGGTCTGGAGATATCTCTTGCCGTTGTCAGTCCGGACCACATTTCCGGCGAGGAACGGAATGCCCTCTTTACGGAACGTCTCAGCAGCCCTGTCATAGACTCCGTGGCCGGCCTCGAAATCGCAATGTCCTGCAGCCACGGCATCGTATTTCATATATGCTGCGAGGCGCGGGTAAAGGTACTGGGACAATGTATCGGCATAATCATAGTAGAACGTGGCGTTGCTCCCGAGGAAATTGTCGCCGGCATCCACGAGGATGACATTGTCCGCCCCCTTTTCTGAGCGCAACTCATTGATATACTGGCTCTGGGCCATCAGAGAACTCCTTGCGGAGCCCTTCTCGGAGAATGGCTTGGAAAACCAGGAGCCGTGGCCGTCTCCGGTAGTGACAAGTGACAGGTTGTACTCTCCGTCTTTCAGAGATGAGCACCCTGCAAGCATAGTGGCGGCCGCTGCCGCAAGAATCAATCTGATATTCATAGACAGTGGTTCAATGTGTTGTGGTTCAGTATGTTATTAAAATTTTTCCAATGCTGCACAGCATCTTGCGTAAATGTATTCGTAATGGGCACGGTCATCTGACGGGGCAGAGGACTTTTTAGCCTGAGCGAGTGATTTCACCTTGTTGAGGAAGGCCACCCGGTAACTGTCAGTCTCATCGATCGGGATAATGCTGACCGAAGCCTGATAAGGTTTGTTGCCCTCTCCGAGGCCATCCTGTTCCCAGCCGCACCAGTATTCATTGTCAATGCTGCCTTCTTCCTCTGTCAGCGTCTTGGTCATCGCACCCCTCACTTCCTTTGCGTTCAAGATGAGAATGTCACGCTGGAGTGTCTTCTCCTCGGAAGTAAGCCTCTTTCCGGCAATGGATGATGCGAAAAGCTCACGATAGAGGTCGTCATAGTAATCCTTGACGGTATAGACGTTCTTCGCACCTGCGACTGCAGCGGCCCTGACCACGTTTTCAGGGACGGTCGAGGCCAATGTCCTGGCAACCGAAGCGCAGACTTTGTTCGACTGCGGAGTAGCGAGCGGGAAGTTGGAAGTGACTGAAGGCTCATTCAGCCATGCGGAATTCCTGAGCTGGGAAATCACCCATTTAAGCGACGCTTTCTGTACATCTCTATCTACCGGAACGGCAGGCTTCTGGTTGAAACCTTCCTTGACATAGTTCAGATAGATGCCGCCGACCTGCGACAGCACGTGGCCGATATATCTGTTGTACTGTGCAACCAGCTGTGTATAAAGGTCTTGTCTGTGAGAGAAGTCAGCATCTTCCGCCCCGATCCATTCGTTCATTTTAGGCAGGATGTATTTGAGGTTGCTGATGCCGTAACTGCTGGACTTTATAGGATTGTCTCCGAGGTCCTCAGAACGTGAGCTCGGGTCGTAAACACCATATGCGGCATAGCCCGAAACCTGCTGTGCCCCATAGCGGTACATAGGGTCGCCGGTCTTCTCGTCCAGGATTTTCTCTGCCTGATGATACTCATCCCATATATCCTTGGCGCCGATTACCGGAGTGTAGAGCCATCTGATGGCATATTTGTCATACACACCCAGACTCGGAGGCACGAGTTTCACGCCCTTGTCGGAAGGCTGGGCGACATAGTTGAACCGCGCATAGTCCATAATGGACGGCGTGGTGCCGTATTCTGCGGTGAAAGCCTTGTCCCTCAGTGATTCGGTAGGATAGGCAGAAGAAGCGCCCATATTGTGCATCAGACCCAATGTGTGCCCGATTTCATGGGAGATCACATAAACCAGCGACTCGTCAATGATTTCCTGCGGCATCTTGATGGCTCTGACGCTTTCATCCACCTGTGCGGTCTGGACGAAACGCCAGTTGTTGATGAGCTTTATGACATCATTGTACACCAGGACTGAAGCATTGAGGATTTCACCTGTGACAGGGTCTGTCCAGCTCGGTCCTCTTGCATTCATGGTCGCATCAGGAACATAACGGAGGCAGCAGTAGCGCAGATTGTCCGGGTCGAATTCCGGGTCTTCTTCCTGCGTAGGGAAATCCCTTACCTGCATGACATCCTTCAGCCCGATGGCCTCAAATGCGGCATTCCAGGCGAGCACGCCCTTGCGGATCGGCTCTTTCCAGCTTTCAGGGAAAGTGTCGTCCACGTACCATACGATCGGGTTCTTTACCGTGACCGTCTTCCCGCCGAGCAGCCAGGCTGTGGTGTCAGACAGTTCGAGTCTCCATCTGGAGGCCAGGACATAGCCTTTGTAACCGTCTTCTGCCGAAGAAACATCATATCTCATGCTGCCCTCGCCCGGACCTACAGGGAATACTCCGACTCTAAGATCCTGTATTCTCGAAGGCATCGGCTTTTCCGGAAGCATCAGGAATGAAACCGTGTACTCGATGGAGCCTGAGCCGACTTTGCCCTTGAAACCGAGGAAGGATTTGGTGAAGTCCACATTGGAATGAACCTTAATGGAAGCATTGTCCTTGAATGACTTGAGCTCTCCGAACCATGTGGTCTTCTCCTCGGTGGACTTGCTGATGGCGAAGTCGGTGCCTTTCGGAGCGGCGGCATTGACAAGTCCGGTGACGTCGAAGACTACGGAAGAGCTGTCTTTGCCCTGTGCTGAAACGGCGATGCGGCGGAGGATCTTCGGCATGAAGCTGCGGGAAAGCGCCTCCTGCATATGCGGGTCTGACGTCGATGCGTTAGTGCCCGGCAGGCTCAGCACCACGAGGCTGTCCACGAGGTCAATCTGGAAATACTGCGGCTTGTTGTACTTGTATCCCACATTGACATAGGCAGGGTTGCTTCCTGCTGTGATGGTACCGCCGACCATAATGCGTCTGCCCATATATTTCTTGGGCATCTCCATGTAGATTTTGTCCTTGGCGGTACGGTAAAGACTGAATGTCTCGCCTTTTGCTGAAACTTTCACGTCTTTCATCAGTTTGTCATACGGGGACACTTTCTTTTTGGGAGCCGGTTTGCTCTCCTGTGCCACCACTTCTGTCTTGGCCTTTTTCTTCTTCCTGGTCTTTGAAGCAGGCGATGCTGCCGCGCAGGTGACCGGCACCAGCATAACGGCAGCAAGCATTGGAATAATGATGTTTCTTAATCTCATTCGGTAAGTTAATTGATTCTGTATTTGTAGATTACGCTTGAGGGGTCATCGCAGATTCCTTCATAGGAAGCAACCAGAGTGTCGTCGGAGTATCTGTAAACATACAGGCTGCCTTTGTGGTCGCCGCTTCTCGAAGGATTGTAGGTGGCCACATAGAGTCTGTCCTCTCCGTCAGACGCCTTTCTGCCCTTGAAGTTCGTGGCAATGTCCCTGATCTGCTCACCGGCAGGGAGCTTGATGGCAGGGTTGTTTCCCGGCGCGGACGTCAGGCTCCACCTGTAAATCGCATTGTCATAAGTATAATAGACGTCTGAAGAAACGCGGTTACCCAATATCTTGGAGTGGCTGTCCATCTTCAGGCTCGCAGTGGTGAACGGATATTCTACATCCATCTTCACGCTTTCCCCGTCGATTTCTTCTATTTTTGTAGCCCATGCGGACAAGGATGAAGAGGTGACCTTTGTCTTATATGATGTCGGGTCTGACTTGCTGCGGAAAAGCACGTGGATATATGCATTCGATGAAACCCGCTGCGCACCGGCATTGACGATTTCCCAACCTTCCTCAGAATTAGTCCTGATGCCGGCAGACGCGCTTTTCCTTATGCCGATGGTGCTGCTGTTGTAGAATAGCGGGTATCTTGTTGATTTTGCGGTAGTTGATGCAGCTTTAGTGGTGCCGTCGAAGATCCGGTCGATCTTGAATGGAGCATCGGTTATCTCGCTTATGAAACCGCCGTTCATATCATAGCGGAACAGCCTGCCGTCAGCGGATTTGAAGAAGCATCCGAAGGAAGCTTTGTCTTCGGCATATTCCCCGCCGAATTCTTCGCAATATGAGCCGAAATCTTTCATCTTGGCAGTCATGTACAGCTCGAATGTCTTGCAGTCCATATGGTAGATGGTGCCGTCCTCGTCATTGGTGCCGATCAGGAAACCGGAGTAGGTGATTTTGCTGTAGGTGTTGTCACTGATGTAGAGGCTCGTGCCGTTTTTGAGAGTCTTCCCTTCCACGCTGAAGATGTTCGTGAACACCTGCTGCTCGCCTTTGGCCGACTCTTCTGCCGTCAATGTCTTGACGAAGGTGAGTGAGCCGTTGCCGTCTTCGTCATTGGAAAGAATCGCAACGCCCTCATCGTAACCTGAATTGACATTGAGCGTAAAGTATTTGAATTCAATGCTTTCTCCGTTGTCAACTCTCAGCCTCAGAAGGAAGGAGCCGACTTTGGAGAACGTATAGTTGATGGTTCTGCTCGTGGAGATTACCTCCATTTTCTCGAACTGGTGCTGTTCCGGCACCGTGCCCGTCTTGACCTGTCCGTAAGCCCACTGGAAGGTGGTTTCCTTGCTGCTGACGATGTCCAGGCCATTGTAAACCAGCTCTGTTCCGAGATTTACGTTTATGGTGTCGGAAGTGGCATTGATAGTTATCGGAGCGAGCTCTTTGTATCCGTGAGGGCTCACTTTGTAGCATCCCTGAAGCATAAATGCCGTCAGGATGCCCGCCAATGCCGATATGTAATATGTTCGTGTCATACTGTTCTTCATTTTAAAAATGTCAGACGGAATCAGTTCAGGAACCCGTAAGTGCCGCTCATCGGGTTGCCCCAACCCTTGCGGGCATTGATATTCACATTTTCGCTGCCCATGAGTTCGTAATTAGGGTCTTCCGGATGCTCAGCATACCATTTCTCATAGTATTCGTACAGCGGCAGTGCCACGTATTTCGCCCAGGCTGCCATATAGGACTTGCGCCAGAACTTCATCGGGGCGTCCGGATTGTCCAGATTCTTGCCGTAATTCGTGACCGCATATTCATAGAAAGCAGGGCAGGACTCCTCTGTAGCGTGGAAATACTGAAGCATTCGGCGATATTTCTCAGGATAGAAATTTCCCCAGTCATAGTCCCATCCCGGGGCGGCCTTGGCATTGGCCTTCCACCAAGGAGGGCAGCTCGGTTCTCCGTCCGACACGTAATAGATGAAGTCAGGAGTGAGAATCTTCTGTGTTGCGGAACTGTCTGCAGCGCAAGGTATGAAATTCTCATTGGCCACCAGACGGAATCTGACTTTCACGAAGGTGTCCTGCATCTCCTTCTGCCTGTGGAAGGTGAGTTTGACATTGCCGCTTACTTTTCCGGCAGGAATGAACAGCGAATCCAGTTCGAAGTCAATGCCTTCCCTCGCGGTTATGACAGGATAGGTGACGGTGCCGGCAGAGAAAGTCTCGCCCTCGGCAGCCGGCACGAATTCTATCGCGAAAGCACGGTCATAAGAGACAGGTCTGCCCATGGTGAACACCTCCTGCGATACGGTGATGTCATTCTCCGGAATCAATGCGAATGAATGGGAATGTGTCTGGATACCCTCCATGAAATAGACCACTGGAGTCTGCTCCGTGTCATACATCAGCCATGTTCCCTTGCAGGAGAACAGAAGCGGGAGAGCCGCAAGTATCGTAATTGCCTTGTATATTCTGTTCATAACCTAAATCTCCATATCTTTTCTTGATTCATCCTCTTCGTCAGGTATCGGGACAATGTAATTTCCCGGTACGCTTCCGCTCAATGTCTGTCCGGCGGCGGTCTTTATGTCTTTTCCGAGTTTCTTCATCTCGAACCAGGTGAAGCCTTCGCCGTAGAACTCCTTTCTGCGTTCATTGAAGAGCATGTCATAGGTGAGTTTGCCCTCTGCTACGGGTTCGAGTCCGCGTGTGGATGTCACTGCATTGAAAAACTCAGCGGCAAGTCGCGGATTGGAAGTCATATAGAACTCAGCCATAATGTAATACATTTCCGGAAGTCTCAGGACATTGATTCCGACAATCGATTTTCCGGTATAGCCTGCACCGTTGGCCACCGACGAGTTCACGGTCTTCTTGAGGCGGTTCTCGGTATTGTCGAACCAGGAATTGATTCTGTAGTCGGCGACATCTCCGGCATTGTCCTCATAGAGATTCTTCCAGTCGGAAGCGAGTGAGAATGTGGCGGATGTGCCCGTGATGCCGTAGCGCTTGCTGTTCGTCGATTGGGAACTTTCGGAATAGAATCCGAAGATGGTTTCGTTCAGGTCCAATGTCCCGCCGTCGCTCTGGACGAATGTGCTTAACGGCCTGAAAGAGAACTTCTTGCTGTCGATTACCTTCTGAGCGTAGATGGCAGCGTTGCCGAGGTCTCCGCGTGTCCAGTAAACCCTTGCGAGAAGCGCCTGTACTGCATACAGGTTCAGATGAGTGATTCTCGCGTCGGTGAATCCGTAAGCCGAATTCGTCCTCACTGCGGGAACCAATGAACTGTCTTCCTCCAAGAGGCTTTCCGCTCTGGTGAGTTCCGCTGTTATCAGATCGTACACTTCGTCAAGAGATGAATAATCTGTGACCGAGAACGCATATCTGCTTACATACGGGATGGCTTTGGCTTTCAGGTCTTCAGATGCCCAGAACGGGGCACCGAAATATCTCACCAGGTCGAAATGGATCATTGCCCTGAGCGCCAGCGCTTCACCAAGATACAGTTTGGAGTGCTTGAACTCGTTCTCTCCGCCTTTCTCTGCGTGCTGGATGATGTTGTTGAGGTGGTTTATCACCGTGTAGGCATTGCTCCAGACCTTTTTTCTGAGTGAAGTCGGGCCGTTGATTTTCCAGTTTGCGGTCGCCAGGTTGCCGAAAGTGTTGTCTGACAATGCTGTGGTGTTCTGGCTCATCACTTCTGCCATCCACACCAGATTGCCTCCGTAAAGGTCCTCCTTGGCGGACAACTCGCTGTAAATCCCGTACAGAGCATCTTCATAGCCCTCTGCCGAAGTGAACATGTCATTGTCGAATGTCTCACCTTTAGGATTGACATCCAGGAACTTGCTGCATCCGCATACTGACAGGGCGAGCAAGGCCGACATTATATATATTATGCTTCTTTTCATTGCTGTCAATGTTTAGAATGTTGGACGGAAAGTGATGTTTATGCCTCTGCAATAAGGGTAGGAAGTTCCTCTCTCGAAACGGACTGTGGACAGGTATCCGATATCCGAGAATCCGAAGCCGACAGCCAGTTTCCTCAAGCCGAGTTTGGTGATCCGCTTGACAGGCACGTCGTACATCACCTGGATATTGGAGAAATAGATTTCATTCCTCTTCTCCACGAACCTTTCCGAATAGTGGGTGGTCTCGCCTGAAGTGATGCTCAGATACCTCTTGAGGTCTCCAGGATTTTTCCATCTGTCTGTCAGTGCGCGTGCATCCACGTTATGATACTTGTCGATGTTCTCCACCTTGTCCTGGATAGTCGAGTTGTAATAGTCTCCGCCGAATGTATAAGATGTTGACAATGAGAATGAAAGTCCTTTCCAACGGACTGTGGTCATCATTGATCCTCTCAGGATAGGATTCGTGTTTCCGACGGCAACCTTCTCGGAAGAAGAGTAGTTGAAAGTGTATTCCCCGTTCTTCTTGATGAAGATTTCCTTGCCGGTGGCAGGGTCAATGCCAGCTGAACGCATAGCATAAATATCGTACTGCGAACCGCCTTCCTGGAACAGAATCTTCGGGAGAGAGGAGTCCATGGCATTGTCCTTCTCCACACCTTTCAGGGAATTCGAGATGTGCCGGATCTGATCCATCACGTGTCCTCCTGTCACAGTCACGCTCCAGAACCAGTCTTTCGTGCGGAAAATCTGGGCGGACAGTGAAAGGTCTATACCCTTGTTGTTCAGTTCTCCGAAATTGACCTTCATCGAGGACGTACCTACTGACGGCGGAAGATTTATGCTCATCAGCATATCGTAGGTGGTGTTCGAATAGAAGTCGAGCGAGAAGTTCAGCCTGCTGTCCAGAAATGCTCCCGTAAGACCGATATTGTTGTTCAATGTCCTCTGCCACTTCAGGTTAGGGTTGCCCATCTGCTTGGGCAGCGCACCGATACCTGTATAGTATCTGTTGTCGGACTTGTATTCATACACAGTCTTAGCCTGATAATAGTCGAACGAAACGCTTCCGGTATAACCTACCGAATATCTGAGCGACAGGGTGTTGATCCATTTGGCCCTCTTGATGAATGACTCGTTGTGGAGATTCCAAGCTGCACCTGCTGCCCAGAAAGGAGCGAAACTGTTGTTTGAGCCGAACTTGGACGAACCTGAAGTACGATAGGAGAAGTCCACTACATATCTGTTGCGGAAGCCGACATTGGCATTGGCGAAAAATCCCACCTCGGTCGAGATGTTGTCGGAGCCAGAAGGCCTGCCGTTCTTCTGGTAGTTCAGCGCGAATGACAAGTCGGACAGTTCATCCTTCAGGAAACCGATGCCGACACCCGATGCGGAACGGTTGCGGGAATACTGGATGTTCGAACCTCCGCTGACTCTGAACATTGACCCTTTGGAGTCCAGCGACCTTCCGTAGTTGATCACCATCTTTCCGGACATCGTGGTTCCGTTTCTGCTTGAAAATGAATACTTTCCGCGCTCAGTGACAGGCGTCTTCTCATACGTTACCCTGTCCGGGGAATCATAACTGTCAGACGAGCCCCAGCTCATATTGATGCTTCCCTGGCCTGTGACGTAGAGGTTCTTGGTGATGTTCCACCTTCCGTCCAGCGAGTTCTTCAATGCCTGCGTTCTGCTTTTCTTGAAACTCGACAAAGTGGCCTCGTAAAGCGGATTGACATCAGCATTGCCGCTCTGGGCGATAGGATTGAAATAATATGTCTTGATATAATTGCCCTCCTCATCGAACATCGGTTCGTAAGGATTCATCTTCGAGTACTGCGAGTATGAACCGTATGGCGAGTCCTTCGAGTCGTTCATCGAAAAACTCGACTTGAAGGTCAATGTCAGTTTGTCCCTGAGATGGTATCCGATAGTGAAATTGATGCCCTTGGAACTTCTCTTGTCGCCTCTCATGACGCCGTAGGTGTCGTTCCAGTTGGCGCTGGCCCTGAAACTGAGCTTTTCGCCGCGCGAGGTCAATGAAAGGGAATGGCTGTAGCTGAACGGGAGCCTCAACGGAGCGTGAAGCCAGTCGTCATTGACTCCTTGACGGATTTTCTCCAATTTGTATGCGTAGGCCTCGTCGAGTGAGCCGTCTTCCGTATCATACAGACCTGCAAGCCTTTCCAGTTCAAGTTTCTGGGCCGGCGTACAGAGATTGAACGAACTCAGGTCCGGATAACTCACTTTCGGAACGAAGTTGTAGCTGAGCTTGACCTTTTCGTTGCCGATACGCTTTCTTTCCACGACAATGACTCCGTTGGCGCCCTTTTCGCCGTAGAGAATCGTGGCGGAAGCATCTTTCAACACATCGATACGTTCAATGTCGAAGATGTCGAGGTCATAGAGTTCCTCCATGGAAATCTCCACGCCGTCCAGCACGATGAGCGGATTGTTTACGCCCTCCTCACTCTCATTGGTAATCAATGTGTTGGCTCCGCGGATGAGGATGGAAGGGATGGCGTTAGGGTTGGAACCTGCGGCATTGTTCTCGACCATCACCATACCCGGAGTCAGGGAGGTGATGCCGGCAATCAGGTTCGTAGGCGACAGCTGTGCCAGTTCCTCTCCGCTGATGGTGGTGGCCGAACCGGTAAACGTTTCCTTGGACTGGGTATAGAAGCCGTTTACCACGACCGCATCCAAAGAGGATACTTTCAGCGTAACGTTCAGCCTTGTGGAACTGCTGACATTGAATTCCTGAGGTTCCGTGCCGATGAAAGAGAATACCAGCACGTCAGCTTTCCTGGTGCTTCGCTGGAATGTGAGGAAATAATTACCGTCAATGTCGGCTGAAGTGCCGACTGATGTACCTTTCACAAGCACATTGGCCCCGGCGAGAGGCTCTCCGTGGTCATCTGTAATGGTACCCTTGATGGTGATTTTCTGTGTCCCGGGCAATGCTGAGGACGAACTGCTGTTCTGCTTGCTGTTCTGGGCATAAAGCACGCCGTCCGTGACACCTGCAGGGAGAAGAAGACATGTCAGAGCGATGAAGGCAAATTTCCGGCATCCTCGGCATAAAGAGAAACTGTCTGATCCCATAAGTCGTTATTTGTTAATTCGTTTAAGAGGATTTACCCCAGCGACAAATTTATATTTTCTATAAACTAAATCCTATACTTTCAGGAAAGTTTTTTTCTTGTACAGGAAATAAAGGAAATACCATGCTGCTGCAAAAGCGCCGATTTGCAGCACGAGGCGGGACAACACTTCCGGGCACAAGCTGGCCACGCCGCCGAGGAAGAACTTGGAAATCAGCATGAAACTGATGAAACACTGGACCATGTAAATGGTTATGGAATTCATGCCGATTACCTGGAAGAAAACCACGCCTTTTCGCCATCCTCTGACGTCTATCAGATAGTAGAATATAGCGAACATTGCCAATGAATAGGCTCCTGCCGCGAGAACGAAAGTGCTTGTCCACAAGCTCTTTATGACCGGAAACCAGATGGACCAGACAAGTGCTGCCACAGCCATGACCGCTGCGGCAGCCAGCAGTTTCAATGTCTTTCGGGCTCCGCTGTCCCTGGAGTCCTTGACATATCTTCCGGTGAACATGCCAAGCAGCGCCGTGGTAATGGCAGGGATGGTGCTCAATAATCCTTCAGGGTCGCCGTAAGGCTTGTAGGCATGCTTGCCGAGGACCATCCTGTCGATGTAATAGGCGATGTTGCCGTCTCTCGAAAAGGAGTCGGCTCCGGCAGGGGCGTCAGGTGCCAATGTGAATTTCAGCAGCAGGAAGTAGCCGATGAGGATTACGGCGAAGATGGTCCACTGGGTCTTACGCCCTGTATAACAGTAAATCAGTGCTGCGCAGGCCCATGCGATACCGATCCTGGCGAGCACGCTCGGAAATCTCAATGTGGAGAAGTTGAACTGGAAGAGGCCCTGATATACCAGGCCCAGGAACACGAGAACCAGTCCTCTTCTGACGATGTCCAGTGTTATGTTCCCGTTTGAGAGTCCTTTGCTCTGTTTCTTGGCCAATGAGAAAGGGAACGTCATTCCTGAAATGAAGAGGAACAGCGCGAAAATGGTGTCGTGATGATGAAATCCTTCCCAGCTTACGTGTTTCATCTGCTGGGCGAGCCAGCAGTCCGCTCCGTCAGGGAAGAGGGCGCAGAGGCTTATGACGATTCCGCTGAATCCCATGATGAACATCATGTCGAAGCCTCGCAAGGCGTCCAGCGACAGGAGTCTGCCGTTGGATGAAGTCTCGTTTCCAGTCATTGATATTATATACTATTTGTTCAGTTTGCCTTCGGTCTTTGCCATGAACTTGGCTTCGTCGATGATGAATCTTTCGTGTTCTCCTTCACCGATGAGGCCGGCTTCGTCTGTGCACTCCACGTGGAAGACGAGTCTTCTCCTGTCAATGTCCACCAGCTCGCTCCTGCAGATTACCTTCATTCCTACCGGGGTGGCTGACAGGTGCTTTATGTTTACCAATGTCCCTACTGTGCTCTGTCCTTCTTCGAGGTATGGAGCCACGCTCAGTCTGGCGGTCTTCTCCATCAATGCTATCATTGCCGGCGTAGCAAGCACGGCCAATGAACCGCTTCCCAACGCCTCGGCGGTGTCGTTTGCGGTGACAGTGATTTCACCCTGCCCTTTAATTCCTTTTTCCATATTCTATTCTTTGTCTCTATATTTTAGTTTGTCTGAGATATCAGCCTTTTCTCTTTAATCAATCTGTTGAGGCCACCGCACTTTTTTTAAGTCGTACGTTACCCCCTCCCTAAATCCCTCCCCTCGGGGAAGGGACTTACCATCGCCCAAGGGCTCTAATCTCTATAAATGTCTCTATATTATTTAGTCTGTCTTCAACATCAGCCCTTTCTCTCCGAGCAACCTTTTTTAGGCCCCTATTTCTGCATCGCTTTCTCGATGTCGTCAGGGAGGATCGGAAGCCGTTCCTTGCCGAGCCTGCGGGCACCGTCAGCGGTGACGAGCACATCGTCCTCCAGACGGATACCTCCGAAATTGTAGTAGGATTCAAGCCTGTGATAATTGACGAATCCGTGGTCAGTCTTCTCTGATTTCCATTTTTCGATAAGCGCCGGAATGAAATAGATGCCAGGTTCATCAGTGATGACATTGCCCGGAACGAGCTTGCGCGCCATCCTCAGACTGCCGAGCCCGAGCTGCGCCGACCTCTTCTGGTCATCATCATAGCCCACATAGTCCTCGCCGTAATCCTCCATGTCATGCACATCCAAGCCCATATTGTGTCCCAGTCCATGAGGCATGAACAGACCTGCCACACCTGCCTCCACCATGTTGTTCAGATTTCCCCTCACGATATCCAATGCACGGAGCTCCTCCAGCATCAGATGCATGGTTTTCAGATGCACCTCACGGTACGTGATGCCCGGCCTGGTCAGTTTGAAAGCCAGTTCGTTACAGTCGCACACAATCTGATAGATGTCACGCTGCTTCGTGGTGAACTTTCCATTGACAGGATATGTTCTTGTGAAATCCGAAGCGTAGTGCATATTGTTTTCCGCACCGGCGTCTATCACCATCAGCCTTCCAGATTCTATCACCTTGTCGTGCAGATGATTATGAAGCGTTTCGCCATGCTGCGTAAGGATAGTAGGGAACGAGACGCCCCAGCCTTTCGCAAGCGTGACCGCCTCCATCCTGCCCACGATTTCCTGCTCGACGCGGCCGAGGACGATATTGTTCCTCGCCACTGTATGCATCTCGTGACCAAGCGCGGAAGCATCATCCAGCTGCTCGATTTCGCAATCCTCCTTCACCAGTCGCATCGAAATTATCGCCTTTGTCAATGCAAGCGAGAACTTGCCTGCCACCTCAGCATCGTTGCACTTGAGGAGAGAAGCGATCTTCATGGTATTGTAATACCTTGAAGGCGTCACGAAATGGACAGGCCTGCCTGCTGCCAATGCCTTGGAAACCACATTGTCCAGAGCCCCATAAGGAGAACTTTTCTCAACACCTGCAAGAGCGGCTTTGGAAGCGACACTCGGCTGAGGACCCATCCAGATGATGTCCCCGATTTCCACATCGTCCGCGAAAATCTCCTCATCACCGTTGTCCAGGTCAATGACAGCCGCGAACAACGGTTCATCTATGCCGAAGAAATACAGCCAGGTGCTGTCCTGACGGAATTTGTAACAGTTGTCTTTATACTGTGCGGGGGCTTCAGCATTGCCTACGAACAGCGCAATACCTCTCTTGCCTTCAGCTGCGCTTTCTGCCATCTTGGCTACCAGCGTCTTACGCCTTCTTACATAAACACTCTTGTCAAACATTGTAATTTCCTCCTTTTTAACCGCTAATAACTGTATTTCTGTGTTTCGGTGCAGCTTCAGTGACCTCCGTAAAGGTACTCCTCCTGCTCTGCCGAAAGTTTGTCGATGGTGATGCCCCAGTCCGTCAGTTTCCTGTGGGCCACTTCATTGTCGATAGCCTTCGGGACAGCATTCAGCATCTTGCCGGTCTTCCTGACGATAGTCTTCTCATTGTCAACAAGATACTTGGCGCTGAGGGCCTGGATCGCGAACGACATGTCCATAATCTCGGCCGGGTGACCGTCTCCTGCAGCGAGGTTCACAAGCCTTCCCTCCGCGATTATGTAGATCGTGCGGCCGTTCTCCAGTTTGTATGCTTCGATATTGTTTCTTGCAGGAGCGTGGCTTACAGACATTTCCTTCAATGCTGCCACAGCTACCTCCACGTCGAAATGCCCTGCATTGCAGCAGATGGCTCCGTCTTTCATTTTCAGGAAATGCTCAGATGTGATGACGTCACTGCACCCGGTAACCGTCACGAAGATGTCGCCGACCTGTGCCGCTTCCGACATTGACATGACCTTGAACCCGTCCATAACGGCTTCCATCGCGCGGATAGGGTCGATTTCTGTTACTATGACATCGGCTCCGAGACCTTTGGCGCGCATTGCCACACCCTTTCCGCACCATCCGTAACCGGCTACCACCACATTCTTGCCTGCCACGATAAGGTTCGTGGTGCGGTTGATGCCGTCCCAGACAGACTGGCCGGTGCCGTAGCGGTTGTCGAACAAGTGCTTGCAGTCAGCATCATTGACCAGCATCATAGGGAACTCGAGCTTCTCGGCATTGTTCATGGCCTCCAGCCTGAGGATGCCTGTGGTGGTCTCCTCGCATCCGCCTATGACATTCGGGATCAGATGCCTGTATTCGGTATGGATCATGTTTACCAGGTCGCCTCCGTCATCGATGATGATGTTCGGACCCGCTTCAATGACCTTGCGGATACCGTGCATGTATTCCTCCTCCGTAGCCCCGTGGACAGCAAAGACATTGAGTCCCTCGTGGACGAGTGCGGCCGCGATATCATCCTGGGTGGAAAGAGGGTTGCTTCCGGTGATGAACATCTCCGCACCGCCTTCTGCCAAAATTTCACAAAGATGAGCGGTCTTGGCCTCCAGATGCACTGACAATGCGATTTTCTTGCCTTTGAACGGCTTGGTCTGTTTGAATTCCTTTTCCAGACCTGCCAGCAGCGGCATATGCCTTCTTACCCATTCGATCTTAAGTTCTCCGTCCCGCCAGAGTTCGGGATTACGTATTTCACTTGCCATAATCAATCTTTTTATTTGTTCAACCACACAATTTACGAAAAAATCATCAAGTTGCTTCACATTTTCGTAAAACTTTTGCATTATCCGCTTGTAACATAACCGAGCGTGGCGCAACTGATCCTGACATTGACATCAAAAAACTTCTGGAGCATGCAGATGCAGGCACCCATCGTGGCGCCGGTGGTGAAGACATCGTCCACTATCAGGATATGGCGGCAACCGCTCACCTGCGCGGCAGTTTCCCGTCTCAATGCAAAGGCTCCGTGGACATTGTCGCTTTTTGCCAGCACGCCGAGCTTCGTCTGTGTGCGGGTGTAGTGGGAGCGGACCAGGATATCCGTGCGGACAGCCACGCCTCCGAGCGCCTCACTGATCTTGCGGGCGATCACCTCCGCCTGATTGTAGCCTCTGTTCCAGTGTCTGGCCCAATGCAGAGGGACCGGAATGATCAGGTCAATGTCTCTGTACAATGGACTGTCTTTCATGAAGTTGCCCAACATTCCGGAATAATGTGCACCTTCCCCGAAATCTCCCATGTATTTGAGATGCTGTGGAATCCTCTTGTATCCGGCTTCACCGTGATAGAAGAAAAGAGCAGTAGCGTAAGAAAATTTCGCCGTGGGGATGCTCTCGTTTTCCAGACAGTTGTCTGTCAGGTTTTTCTGGATGATACCGTTCAGCTTCGATGACATGGGGTTGTTCCGCCTTTCCCAATAGTAGGTGAGAGGCAGGTCGGATTCGCAATAGATGCACAGATATTTCTCGGACTTGTGTAGTTTCTTGCCGCACACCAGGCACTCCCTCGGGATGAGGATATCCATCATCTGCCTTCCCTCTTCCCGCAGTACTCCGCCCATCTGCTTTATAAATGAATAACCGGATCCCATACGTCTTTTTTTACAAAACTAAGATTCTTTTCGATAACAAGTGCGTCTTTGCAGCCTCTGACAGTCAAATTTTTACGATTTTTAAATTCTTTAATTTTTATTTTGTAACTTTGGCGACGTCTGTAAGGAGAAAAAATGAGGACAAGGATATCCAAAATACTTATGTGTTTCGCGGCATTGGCAATGCTGCTGATGTCCGCTGTCCCTCATCATCACCATTGCTTCGGGGCGAATCATTCCGAATATATCTGTTTTGCGAGTCTCGAACAGGAGCAGGATTGCGGTCTTGAAACGGAAGATCATCATTGTCATGAAAATGAACATGCATGCCATCTTCATTCCATCGTGACGCTCATCGGCCATATCCAGAATGCACCGCAATGCTATTCTCCGATGGTGGCAGTCGTGCCTGAGATTATTTCACTTGACAATCATAATATAAGTGGCCGCTCATCAGAATACCGCATCTTGACAGCGGAGCGGTTGCTGCCGTCTTATATCTGCGGATCGACGGGCTTCCGTGCCCCGCCGGTGGTTCTTGGATAATTATTCTTGAAATGTGGAATGCAGGCGTGGCACCCGTCTGTGTCCCGTGTGTTGTCAGGTGCCGTCTATCAAGAACCACGAATTTATGAGAAAAACATTATTATATGTCGTCACGGCATTGATTGCCGCAGCGATGACCGTATCGTGCGGTAACCATGCTTCCGGTCATAAGGAAACTTCGGAGCATAACCATGAAGGCCATGAGCATGAGGCGCATGACCATGAAAAAGAGCATGGCCACGAGCACGGACACCAGAACGGCGTCATCGAATTTTCAGAAGAAAAAGCTCAGGCGGCTGGTCTTGAAACAGAGAAGATTACGGCAGGAAAGTTCAGTTCTGTCATAAGGACAAGCGGCGAAATTATGCCGGCACAGGGGGATGAGGCCACTGTAGCGGCTACCGTTTCCGGCATCGTTTCATTTGGGAAAGCCGGCATTGTCCCTGGAAAAAGAGTTTCGGCTGGAAGTGTCGTGGCATCTGTTTCCGCAAGGGAAATGGCTGATGGTGACCCTGTTGCGAAGTCCAAAGCGGCATATGAAGCTGCTGAAAAGGAGCTGCATAGGGCAGAAGCCCTGTTGCGTTCCCAGGCCATATCCCAGAAAGCATATGAGCAGGCCAAACGCGATTATGAAGTGGCAAAGGCCGAGTATGACGCATATTCCGGAAAAATGACCGAGGCGGGAGTCGCCGTGAAGTCGCCATTGACCGGAAGCGTGAAGGAAGTCTTCGTCAAGGAAGGGGATTATGTCAATGCAGGTCAGCCCCTTGCTTCTGTTACCCAGAACACCCGTCTTTATCTTCAGGCAGACCTTTCTGAAAAATATTGGAAAGAAGCGTCTTCCATTACCGGAGCCAACTTCAGACCATCATATTCGGATGAAACCTATAATCTGAAATCACTCGGCGGAAGACTTGTGTCAGTGGGCAAGTCATCTGTCCAGGGATCGTTCTATCTTCCGGTCATCTTCGAGTTCCAGAACAGAGGAAACTTCATACCTGGCTCATTCTGTGAGATTTACCTTACCGGAATGGAGCGGGACAATGTCATCTCTGTTCCTGAAACCGCATTGACAGAAGAGCAGGGAGTGTATTACGTCTATCTGAAACTCTGCAAGGAAGATTACAAGAAACAGGAAGTCAAGACCGGCGAAAGCGACGGTATGCGCAGGGAAATCCTCAAAGGCCTGAAAGAGGGCGATGTCGTAGTGACCAAAGGCGCCCTTCAGGTAAAACTCTCAGCTGTTTCCGGAACAATTCCTGGCCATACACATAATCATTGATGCCTATGCTGGACAAGATTATACGTTTTTCATTGCAGAACCGGGCCTTTGTTCTGATGGCCGCAGTCCTGCTGATGGTGGGAGGTATCTATACCACTTCCCATATAGATGTGGATGTCTTTCCTGACTTGAACGCGCCTACCGTAGTGGTTATGACAGAGGCTACCGGAATGGCTCCTGAAGAGGTGGAGAGACTTGTCTCCTTCCCTGTGGAGACCGCCATGAACGGCGCCTCTGACGTGAGGAGAGTGCGTTCTTCATCCACGGCCGGATTTTCCGTAGTGTGGGTGGAATTCGATTGGGGGACAGATATTTACAGAGACAGGCAGATAGTGTCCGAGAAACTTGCCGAGGTAGGGGAGAGCCTGCCGCCTGATTGCGGAAAGCCGACATTGGGTCCTCAGTCCTCCATCCTGGGAGAGGCCATGATCATCGGGCTGGACTCCGACACTACGTCAATGCAGGACCTCAGGACATTGGCCGACTGGACCTTCCGTCCGCGACTTCTTTCGCTTGGCGGCGTGGCCCAGGTCACGGTCATCGGAGGAGACATAAAAGAGTATCAGATAAAGCTGTCTCCGGAGAAGATGAAGCATTACGATGTCTCTCTCCAGGAGGTCATCTCCGCCACGGAATCCATGAACCGCAACTCTACCGGCGGTGTGCTGTATGAGTATGGTAATGAGTACATTATACGTGGACTTCTCTCTACGGACGACATTGACGGCATAGGCCGTGCAGTGGTCAGGATGCAGGGCGACGTGCCGATAACATTGAACAATATCGCTGAAATCGCCGTTGGCCCGAAGGCTCCTGTGCTGGGCGTGGCTTCCCACAGGGGCAAGCCTGCGGTGCTGATGACAGTGACCAAGCAGCCGGATGCGAGCACGGCGATTCTGACTGAAAAGCTCGACAAGGCCGTGGAAGACCTCAAGTCGCAGATTCCGTCCGATGTGAATGTGTCCACCGACATATTCAGGCAGCAGAAATTCATCGACAGCTCCATCGACAATATCAAGAAATCGCTTTATGAGGGTGCGTTGTTCGTGATAATCGTGCTGTTCTTCTTCCTGATGAATGTGCGCACCACGCTAATCTCACTGGTGACAATTCCGCTGTCCCTGCTGGTGTCAGTTCTGACATTGAAGTTTATGGGGCTGACTATCAATACGATGAGTATCGGAGGTATGGCGATTGCCATAGGCTCGCTGGTGGATGACGCCATCGTGGATGTGGAGAACGTGTTCAAGCATCTTCGCCAGAATCGCAAACTGCCTGAGTCAGAGCGGCTTCCTGTGCTGGAGGTGGTGTTCAATGCCTCCCGCGAAGTGCGTCTGCCGATATTGAACTCCACATTTATAATAGTGGTCAGCTTCGTGCCGCTCTTCTTCCTTACCGGAATGGAAGGCAGGATGCTCAGACCTCTCGGAATAGCATTCATCACGGCACTTTTCGCCTCGACATTGGTGGCATTGACATTGACCCCGGTGCTCTGCAGCTTCCTTCTGGGCAGTGAGAAGAGTGACAAGGCCGGGAAGGAACCTGCACTTGTACGTTGGCTGCAGAAGATCTACAATGTGGCCCTGGAGTGGGTCCTGAGGCATAAGAAACTGACATTGGGCAGTGTCGCGGCTCTGTTTGCGGTCGCTCTCGCCCTGTTCTGCAGTTTCGGAAGCAGCTTCCTGCCAGCCTTCAACGAGGGCTCGTTCACTATCAATGTAAGTACGCTTCCGGGTGTTTCCCTGGAGGAATCTGACAATGTCGGGCGACGTGCGGAGATGCTTCTGCTGTCCGTGCCGGAGATAAAGACTGTAGCCCGCAAGACCGGCCGTGCTGAGCTTGATGAGCATGCGCTCGGGGCCAATGTCTCTGAAATAGAAGCCCCATTTGAACTCTCTGACAGGCCGAAAAAGGCTGTTGTTGAGGAGATTCGCCACAAGTTGGGGACTCTGCCGGGTGTCAATGTGGAAATCGGCCAGCCTATATCGCACCGTATCGATGCGATGCTTTCCGGAACGAGGGCAAACATTGCCATAAAGCTTTTCGGTACCGACCTGAACAAGATGTTCGAAATCGGAAACAAGATAAAAACAGAGATTTCCGCTATTCCGGGAGTCGTGGACCTGAATGTGGAACAGCAGGTGGAAAGGCCTCAGCTTCAGATAGTTCCGAAGCGTGAAATGCTTGCGAAATATGGCGTTACACCATCGGAATTCACTGATATGGTGGAAGTTTATCTGGCAGGCAGGACGGTGTCCCGCGTCTATGAAGGCAACCGGGTTTTCGACCTGACCGTGAAGGCTGACGATGACAGCAGGAGCACGATAGAGGCCATCAGGGATATGCCTGTGGATGTGGTGGGCGGTAAAGTGCCGTTCAGCCAGATTGCAGAAATCCGTTCCGCTGCAGGTCCGAATACCATCAACCGTGAAAATGTCGCGCGCAAAATCGTGATTTCGGCCAATGTCTCTGACGGTGACCTCCAGGGTGCCGTGAACCGTATCCGCAAGACGATAAATGACAATGTGCCGCTTCCGGAAGGCTATCACGTAGAGTATGGTGGTCAGTTCGAGAGTGCCCAGTCCGCCACAAGAACATTGCTGGTGACATCATTGATGGCGATTCTTGTAATCTTCCTCCTTCTTTACGGACAGTTCAAGAATGTGCGTCAGGCGTCTGCCGTTCTGCTCAATCTGCCGCTGGCCCTCATCGGAGGCGTGTTCGCGATATTCTTTGCTGACGGCATCATCAGCATTCCGGCGATAATCGGTTTCATTTCCCTGTTCGGAATTGCCACGAGAAACGGTATGTTGCTGATAGACAGGTACAATGAACTCCGACAGAGCGGTCTTTCACTGCATGATGCGGTAATGCGCGGGTCGCTTGACAGATTGAACCCGATATTGATGACGGCATTGACCTCAGCCCTTGCGCTGATACCTCTCGCCCTCGGCGGGGACCTTCCTGGCAATGAAATCCAGAGCCCTATGGCAAAGGTGCTGCTCGGCGGTCTGCTTACATCGACGATGCTCAACGGCTTCATCGTTCCGGTAGTGTATATACTAATTTCAAAGAAGAGAAATGAACAGACTATATAATTTGTCACGCAATGCTGCACTGTCAGCAATTGCCTTTGTGTCAATGACTTTCGTGTCCGGGGCCCAGAATTCGGCGGAGGTGGTGCTCGCTTCTGTTGAGAAGAACAATCCGGAACTACAGGCATTGCGCAAACGTACCGAATCCGAGAAGTATGGCTTCAAGGCGGAGCGTATGGTGGAGGCTCCTGAGGTCGGCTTCGACTATCTTTGGGGAAGTCCTGCGGATATCGGTACAAGGAAGGATATATCCGTGACCCAGAGCATTGACATCGCCACCATTTCGGGAACGAAAGGAAAGATCGCGAAGTCGGAATCGGAGCTCTCGGATATGCAGTTCAATGTCCGCAGGCAGGAGATACTGCTCCAAGCCAAGCTGCTCTATATCAATATTATATATTGCAATGCGGTCGGCGCTGAACTTGAGCGTCGTCTTGAACGCAGTGAGAAGGTGGAGTCTGTCTATCGGGATATGCAGGTGCGTGGAGAAACCGATATGATAGAGGTCAATAAAGCCCATCTGGCGTATCTGGCGCAGCGCAATGCATTGGCCCGGAACAAGATGGAGGCAGATGGTTTCAGGCTGGAGCTTCAGCGTCTTAACGGTGGTGAACCGTTGGAAATCAATGATTTGTCTTATGTCCGCAGCGATATGCTTCCGGCTGATTTCGATACGTGGTATAAGGAGGTGGCTGACCGTAGTCCGGAAATCAGGGCGGCAAGGCAGAACGTGAAGGTGAATGAGGCTGTGGCGAGGGGTATCAAGATGTCATCTTGCCCGACTATCACTGCCGGCTATATGGCGGAGCTTGTCAAGGGCAGCAATTTCCGTGGACTTACGCTCGGCCTTTCTATCCCGCTCTGGTCCGCCCGCAGTAAAACCAGGCAGGCAAATCTGTCATGTGAAGCATCCAGGCTTGAGGTCAAGGATGTCGAATCTGCTCAGTACTCTGCTCTGCGGTCACTGTATGAAAAAGCTTCGGGGCTGAAGGACCTTTCCGATGAACTGGCTCTCTCGTTGGCGGTTTCTGACGAGGCTATGTCAATGACGGAGAAGAAGTTCAATGAGGGGGAAATATCATTGATGGACAGCATAATGGAGCTTTCTCTCTACTATTCCGTAGTGGATGAGTCGCTTGCTGCGTCCAAGGATTATGATTTGGCGCTCGCGGAACTGAATGCCTGGTCGCTATAGACAATGCATTGACCTGTAATTTATTGCACTTGGCAGAGTCGTCCCTGCCAGGTGTTTTTTTCTTTCAGGCGGTCGTCCAGCAGATGCAGAATCTGGAAGTTGCGGATAAGTCCCCATTGTGTTTCATTGACAAAACGTGGCGGAACTTCTCCTGCTACGCGCTCGATATACAGGTCGGGCCTCAGCTTCTCCAGAATCTCGATTATAAGATCCAGATAATCAGGCAGGTCCAGACGGAGGAAATCCTCTGGCACGGCAGCATATTCCTTTTCGATTCTTGTGCCTTTGACGAGCTGCAGCTGGTGGAATTTTACGGAGTGCAGCGGCAGGGAACTGATGAAACTGCATTGGTTCGTAAGCATTGACCTGGACTCTCCCGGCAGGCCTAAGATAAAATGCGCTCCCGGCTCCAGCCCTCGCTCTGCGCTGAGTCTGACTGCGTGTTCGGCGGTCGCGACGTCGTGTCCTCTGCCGACCCGGACCAATGTCTTGTCATAGCAGGACTCGATGCCGTATTCGATCTTGACGACAGGCTTGTCGAAACTATCTCTGTGCCAATCTTTTAGAACGCGGCCTTCTTTCAGTTCGCTCAGGAAGTCGAGCTTTTCCTCATCTACGCAGTCTGGTCTTGTGCCTATGACAATGCCGACTATCTGAGGGTGCGACAGGGCTTCGAGATACAGTTCCTTCAGTCGTGGAAGGGGAGCGTAAGTGTTTGAATATGACTGGAAATATGCGAGATAATGCTTTGTGTTCCTGTAGCGTACCTGGTGAAATCCGATGCCTTCATCTATCTGTGAGGCAATGGTTTTGCCGGCGGTGCTGTATGAGGGGTGGAAGGCTGCGTTGTCACAGAAGGAGCAGCCGCCGTAGCCGACTTTGCCGTCCCTGTTGGGGCATGTGAATCCTGCGTCAATGACAAGTTTCTGCAGTCGTTCTCCATAGACTCTCTTGTAGTAACCTACGAATGTGTTGTATCTTTTTCCGTCCGGAAACCAGTCCGGCATGCTGTCATTGACCATAATATTTCCACTTTTGCTCTGCAAATCTATTAAAAAGTAAGTATCTTCGCAATGATGCGTTTCCGGTTTTGGGGGTGCGGGAAGCTTAGTAAGCGTGGAGGATTACTTAATTTACATTTGCTGATGAAAAGAATAATTGTTGCGCTGGTAGTGGCGCTGGCCGTCTGCACAAGTCTTTACGGCCAGAAGAAATATGGTGTGGTGAAGTACTCTGTGAATTTTATGCGTACATATCCGGATTATGAGTCCGGGCTTGAGACTCAAGCACTTATGGGTACGCCTGTGGAGATTCTCGGGAGGCAGGGCTATTGGCTTCAGATCCGGACTCCGGAGCCGTATGTGGCCTGGGCTACTGATATGGGCGTGGTGCCGATGGATAGTCTCCAGTTGCAGAACTACCTGGATGCTCCGAAATATGTCTGCACTTCGCTTTGGACTGAGGTCTATGACTCGCCGGAGAGTGGCGCGCAGCGTATCAGTGACCTTGTTGCCGGTGATATCGTGAGAATAAAATATGATTCGAGGAACAGGCCGCTTAAGCATAAACTGTATCTCGGTATCGTGCTTCCGGACGGGCGTGATGCTTTCGTGAAGTATCCTGATGTGGTGCGGTTTTCCGACTGGGCTGCTTCCCGCAGGGCGACTCCGGCCAATGTGGTGGCTACCGCCAAGCGTTTTCTCGGTACGCCTTATCTCTGGGGCGGCACTTCGTCCAAGGGTCTGGACTGCAGTGGTCTTACAAGGACTGCATTCTTCCTGAACGGCGTCCTGCTTTACAGGAATGCGTCCCAGCAGGTAAAGGAAGGCATTGAGGTATCTTTAGATGGCTTTGTGCCTGGCAAGTGTGAGGGCGATCTGAAGCCTGGCGACCTTATGTTTTTCGGCAGGAAGGCGACTGAGGATTCGCCAGAGAAGGTCACCCACGTGGCGATGTACATAGGCGGCGGACGTATTATCCATTCTTCTCACGAGGTGAGGATAAATTCGCTCGACCCTTCCGCTCCCGACTACTACAGCGGTGCCAAGAGGCTGCTCCGTGCCCGCAGGATGTGCGACGAAAACGGCACCCCATACACTTCCACCCTCCTCCGCAACAGCCCCGCCTACTTCCCGTCCAAGTGAGATGTGGTCTTCTGACCAGTGTCACATCGACAGCCGGGCAGCAGCAGCGGAACTCACTTCGCTTCGCTCCGTTCGGCCCTCCTACCGTCTCCTGCGTCCTCGCTGTCGCGAGAACTTGTATCCGGCAGGCACCTCCCACTTCCCGAGGCCGTGGGTTGGCCACGTCCGCCGCCACTACCCGCCTGTCCATGGCCTCAATTTAAATGCATCGACAGAGATGTCACGGTTTTACGGAATAAAGATGCCTGGGCCAGCCTGCTGTCACGGGGGCAAAAAGGCCTGATTTGCCCCCGTCGCCGTTAAAAATTAGCTTGACGTGTGCAGAAAGGCCGTATTTGCACACGTGAATCCAATGACGTATGCAAAAGGGGCGATTTCGCCTACGTGCCTTGATGCGTGCCCCGTGCCTTGACGCATAAGGAGCATAATTACGTGCTTCGATGTGCTCTTCTGACCAGTGTCATATCGACAGCCGGGCAGCAGCGGCGGAACTCACTCCGCGTTGCTCCGTTCGGCCCTCCTACCGTCTCCTGCGTCCTCGCTGTCGCGAGAACTTGTA
>ENA-ORTB01000261-ORTB01000261.1-human-gut-metagenome-genome-assembly--contig:-NODE-261-length-71318-cov-6.043767_pt1 | contig 71318 bp, 52 predicted proteins | sample MGYA00241905_ERZ509174 | MGnify/ENA primary metagenome ERZ509174 (study PRJEB26280, sample SAMEA2338851) | human gut metagenome | biome: human gut; feature: human-associated habitat; material: faeces... | reverse complement strand
GCCTGGATACGTATCATTTTACTCTATCCTTCAGTCAGAATCAAGCTGGATAAAATGCTCACGGAAGAACAGCGCAGGCAGTACGAAAAAGAATTTAAAATCGACGACGATCCGCGCATTACGAAAATCGGCAAATTTCTGCGCACTACCTCGCTTGACGAGCTTCCGCAGGTGTGGGATATTTTCGTGGGCAGGCTTTCGTTCGTAGGTCCGCGTCCGCTGATGCGCGACGAGCTGGAAAGCAAGTACGGCGCCGCGGCGAAAAAATTTACGTCGGTTAAACCGGGGTTGATGGGCTGGTGGACGGCGCACGGCAGAAGCAACTGCACGTACGAAAGCGGCAAGCGGCAGCAGCTTGAACTGTACTATGTGGATCATTGCTCCGTCTGGCTGGATATAAAAACGATCTTCATCACCTTTTTCGCCGTGCTTCGCCGCGACGGGGCGAAGTAATCGGAAAAAGAGCGGCAACGCCGGGAAAACGGAAACGGAGGAAAGAACGTTTTCCGTTTTTTGCGCTAAGAAAGGGCTTTTGCGGCGGAAAAGCGGCGCGGTAAAACGGCGAAAAATCGAAACGTCGGCATGATAAGCGTAGAACGCCGCGGCGGATAAGGAAAAAACAAATGAAAATTTTGCAGGTAGTCAGCTATTATTATCCGCACCTCGGCGGCATCGAACAGGTGGCGCGCGATTACGCTTATGCGTTTTGTCGGGCGGGCGTCGGAAACGACGAACAGCGTATTTTCTGTTTCCGCCACGATAAAGGCGGCGACAATACGGAAGAAATCGACGGCGTGCGCGTAACGCGTTCGAAATCGTTCGCAAAGGTGGCTTCGCAGTCGCTTTCGTTTACCTACGGCAGAAATTTAAAACGCGAAATCAACGATTTCAAGCCCGATCTGGTGGTGTTTCATTATCCGAATCCTTTCGCGGCGCATTACCTTTTAAAGCAGCTGAAAAAACATCCGGAAATCAGACTGCTGCTCGTTTGGCATCTCGATATTTTTAAACAGAAAATTTTAAAATTGTTTTTTTCCGGGCAGACGAAACGTCTGCTGCGCCGTGCGGTAAAGGTTGTTGCCACCAGTCCAAATTACATAGACGGCAGCAAATTTCTTTCCGCGTTCCGCGATAAATGTATCGTTATTCCCAACTGCGTGGATACGCTGCGCCTTGAACCGACGGCTGCGGATAAAGCCGCGGCGGAAAAACTCAAGGAAAAATACCGCGGAAAAATTCTCTGTTTCGCGCTCGGCAGGCATGTGCCGTACAAGGGGCTTACGCATCTCGTCGGCGCTTCGAAGTATCTCGGCGAAAATTACGCGATCTGCATCGGCGGCAGCGGTCCGCTTACCGAAAGTTTGAAAAAACAGGCGGCGGGCGACGATAAAATTCTGTTTACGGGCAGGCTTTCCGACGGCGGACTGAAAGCGTATCTTCTGGCTTCCGATATTTTCTGCTTTCCGTCCGTTACCAAAAACGAAGCGTTCGGCATAGCGCTGGCGGAAGCGATGTATTATTCCCTTCCCGCGGTAACGTTTACGGTGGAGGGGTCCGGCGTGAATTACGTTTCTATAAACGGCGTAACGGGGATAGAAACGGAAAACGCGAACGACGAAGCGTTTGCCGCGGCGATAAAAACGCTGGGCGAAAATCCGGCGCTTCGCGAAACGTACGGGCATAACGCTCACGAGCGCGCCGTATCGCTGTTTTCGAAAGACGTTCTTTGCGATAACGTGAAAAACGCGCTGGAATTTGTTTTTGCGGAAAACGATCATCCGGGCAGCGAAGAAAAACGGCAATAAAACGCGGAAAAAAGAAATATACTATGGAGAGGGTAACCGAAGAACTATGGAAGGCAAGTTATACGGCGTAATCATGGCAGGGGGCGGCGGCACGCGGTTCTGGCCGCTGTCAAGGCGTTGCAAGCCGAAGCAACTTTTAAATTTAAGCGGCAGAGAAATTCTCATCAACGAAGCGATTGACAGGTTAACCCGCGTGGTGGATAAAAACGATATGTTCGTTGTTACTTCCGAGTCGCATGCCGCATGCCTGATAAAAGCCACGAAAGGCAGACTGAAAAATGCAAACGTGTTTGTGGAGCCGTCGTCGAGAAACACGGCGGCGTGCATCGGTTACGCGGCGTTGAAGTTGGTGAAAAAATACGGCGACGGCGTTATGGCGATCACTCCGTCCGACGCGGCGATCCGCGACGTAGATACGTTTGCGGAAGTTTTAAAAGAGGCGGCGGAAACGGCGGAGAGTACGGATAAGCTGGTTACCGTGGGCATTACGCCTACGTTTCCCGCCACGGGGTACGGATATATCCATTATCGTAAAAATTCCCGTTCGGCGGTGAAGAAAGTGGAAAGTTTTGTGGAAAAGCCCGATTTAAAACTTGCCAAAAAGTACGTTTCGCACGGCAGTTATGCCTGGAACAGCGGTATGTTCGTCTGGAAAGCTTCGGTGATTTTAAAGAAAATCGAACAGCTTCTTCCCGATATTTACGGCAAACTCCGCGATATCGCGGACGCATTCGATACCGACGAGGAAGAACGCGTGCTGCGCGAAGTTTATCCGACAATCCGTTCGATTTCCATCGATTACGGCGTTCTGGAAAGATGCCCGGAAGATATTCTTTGTATTCCCGCGGAATTCGGTTGGAGCGACGTAGGCAGCTGGGATATGCTGAACGTATTGCACGAAGAGGACGGCGACGGGAACATCGCGCTCGGTAACGTGGTAGCGGTAAATACGAAAAATTCGGTGATGTATTCCGCCAGCGGCAAACTGATCGCCGCGGTGGACGTAGAGGGGATGGTGATCGTAGAAACGAAAGACGCGATTTTAATCTGTCCGAAAGACAGAGCGCAGGACGTGAAAAAAATCGTGGACGAATTGCACGAAAAAGGCATGGAGGAGTTATTATGAAAGCCTATATGAAAGAGTATGAAAACTGGCTGACGAATCCCGTTTTCGATGAAGAAACGCGGAAAGAAGTAGCGGCGATGAAAGACGAAAAACAAATCGAGGACGCGTTTTATAAACAGCTTTCCTTCGGTACGGGCGGGTTGCGCGGCATTATCGGCGCAGGCACAAACCGCATGAATATTTACACGGTGGGCAAGGCGTCGCAGGGGCTTGCGAATTTCATCAATAAAAACGTGAAAAACGGCAGCGTGGCCATCGCGTACGACAGCCGGCATATGTCGCCGGAATTCGCCAAAGCATCCGCGCTGATTTTTGCGGCGAACGGCATCAAGGCGTATCTTTTCGATTCGCTTCGTCCCACGCCCGAACTTTCTTTCGCCGTGCGCGAACTGCACGCTACGGCGGGCGTTGTCATTACGGCAAGCCATAATCCGCCGCAGTACAACGGTTACAAAGCGTACTGGACGGACGGCGCGCAGCTGGTACCTCCCTACGATAATCTCGTCATAGATGAGGTGAACGCCATCAAAGATTACGCGGAAATCCGCCGTATGAGCGAAGAGGAAGCCGCGAAAGCGGGGCTTTTCGAAATGATCGGCAAAGAAATAGACGATAAATACGTCGCCGCGCTGAAAGCTCTGGTGCTCGATAAAGACGTCATCAAAAAAATGGCAAAAGAAATCCGCATCGTGTATACGCCGTTCCACGGCACCGGCAACGTGCCCGTGCGCCGTATGCTGAAAGAGCTCGGCTTCACCAACGTGTGGGTGGTGCCCGAACAGGAAGAACCGGACGGCGATTTTACAACGCTCGATTACCCCAATCCCGAAGATCCGAAAGCGTTCAGGTTAGCGCTGGAACTGGCGAAAAAGGTGGATGCGGACGTAGTGCTTGCCACCGATCCCGACGCCGACCGTCTGGGCGTGTATGCGAAAGATACGAAAACGGGCGAATATATGTCGTTTACGGGCAATATGAGCGGGCTGCTGATTGCGGAATACGAACTTTCGCGCAAGAAAGAGATGGGCTTGTTGCCAAAGCCGCGCGAAAACGGCGCGCTGGTAACCACCATCGTTTCTTCCAATATGGCGTTTGCCGTGGCGAAAGAATACGGCTTGACGGCAATCGAAGTGCTTACCGGTTTTAAATATATCGGCGAACAGATAAAGAATTTCGAACAGGCGAAAGCGGAAAACGGCGGCAAGTACGATGCGAAAAAAGGCGCTTACGAATATCTTTTCGGCTATGAAGAAAGCTACGGTTGCCTTGTAGGCACGCACGCGCGCGATAAGGACGCCGTTATGGCGGTTACCGCGCTTTGCGAAGCCGCGGCATATTACAAATCGCAGGGCAAAACGTTGTGGGATCAGATGCAGGCGATTTACAAAAAATACGGATATTTCAAAGAATCGCTGGAAACCATCTCGTTGCCCGGCAGCGAGGGGGCCGAAAAGATCAACGGCATCATGAACGCTCTTCGCGCCTGCCCGCCCGAAAACGTCGGCGGAGAAAAAGTGCTTGCCGCACGCGATTACCTTGCCGGCGAAAGACTGGATACGGTAACGGGCAAAAAAGAAAAATTAACGCTTCCGAAGAGCAACGTTCTCTATTACGAACTGGAAGAGGACGGCTGGTGCTGCGCAAGACCTTCGGGCACAGAACCGAAAATCAAATTCTATTTCGGCGTAAAGGGCGCGGATTACAAGGATGCGGATAGAAAAGTGGCGAATCTGAAAAAAGGTTTGATGTCGCTTGTGAAAGAATAAGCGTTACGGCAAAGAAGTCGGCTGCGGATTTCCGTTTAACAAAACGGAAGTCCGCAGGCTGTCTTTTTCGCTCGCATAAAAATAAAAAATTTTTCGGAAAGAACGCTTAAAAACGGTTGATTATTTAAAGAAAATATGCTATATTATATTAGCGACTTTCAAAAAACGGACGTAACGTACGTAAAGAAAGAAGAAAAAATTTGAAAAGGCCTTGTGGTCAAGCGGTTAAGACGGCGCCCTCTCACGGCGCAATCCCGGGTTCGATTCCCGGCGAGGTCACCAAACCGAAGCAATTCGAACTTTTTTCGGGTTGCTTTTTCTTTTTGCCTTTCTTCGGGATCAAGCGGCTCGTCTGTTGTTTTCATGACGATCAAAAAACGTTCGCCGTCGAAAATTACTTCATGGATAAACACATCGAACAACCGTTTCATATTTTCAAGACTATCCGTTTTGTCTGCGCATTTCACAATCTCAGTGTAATTTTTCAAAAAGGCTACGACACGCGCTTCTTTTAACGGGAGTACGGTTTTGGTTTGCTCGTTCGCTATTTGCGTTTCCAAAGACTTTTGCGTATTGCTCAATTCAATCATTTTTGCTTGCGTGAACTCATTGAATATCCCTTGGCAAATCGCATTTGTAATATTTGCAAGTTGTTTGTCTATATCGGCTTTTTGACGATTGAGTATTTTGAGTTCTTTCGATTCCTCTATATCGGCATTGTGAATTTCCACCGCTTTTCGCGCCACTTCCCGAATAAAGTTATCGTCTTGCAGTGCCCGTATAATAGCGTTATATACCGCTTTTTCAATTACTTCTTTTCTAACGGCTTTAGACGCGCAGTTTTGCGCGCTCTTTTTCTTTGCGGCGCATTTGTAATAGGTATAAATTTCGCCCGTCTTACTTGTTCCGCTTTCTCCGACCATAAGTTCTCCGCATTCCGCACAAATAAGTTTGCCGCTTAAAATAAATTTTTCCGCGGCTTTTGACCGCGCTGCTTTATGCACGTTTTCGCTGAGCTTCTCTTGCGCCCTGTAAAACGTCTGCTCGTCTATTATCGGCTCTATGATATTTTCATAGACTTCCTCGCCGTATTTATACTTGCCGATATACTTCGGGTTATGTAACATTTCCGACACGCGCCCGAAAGAAAAGACGTTGCCTCTGTGCGAACGAATACCGCTTAACTTCAACCACTCTACCAATTCTTTGATCGTTGTCCCGCTTACATAGTCGGAAAACAACTTGCGCACAATCGCGGCTTCACTTTCTACAATTTTATATTTTTTGTCCACTATACAATATCCGAAAATCGGCTTTACCCCCGCCGCGTTTCCTTTCAGACAACTTTCACGCATTCCGCGCTTAACCTTTTGTGAAAGCTCGGCAGAGTAGTACTCTGCATAGCCTTCGATCATAGCCTCAAGTATGATTCCCTCCGGACTGTCCGTTATCTGTTCACATGCAGACAGAACTTTTATTCCGTTCTTTTTCAACAATGCTTTATTTATTGCACTATCATATCTGTTTCGTGCAAATCTGTCTAACTTATAAACTATCACGTATTCAAAGAATTTATTCGTACTATCTTTTAGCATTTGCTGAAACTGTTCTCGTTTATCGGTCTTACCCGATACCGCACGGTCGATATAATTATGAATAACCCTGTAACCGTTTCTTTCCGCAAATTCATTGCATACGCGAAGCTGTCCCTCTATACTCTGTTCCGTCTGTTTTTCACAACTATAACGTGCATAGATTACCGCTGTTTTTGACATTATTCTTCTCCAATCTTATCGAAATGTTCCTTAAAATATCTTGCAAGGGCTTTCGCCAACTCTGTGACCAATTTTTCGTCATAATGGATTTTCGACAATCTTAATTCTTCCGTATCAAGATTGCCCAATATCGTATCGTTTGGTAACGCCGTTTCCATTTTCGTTAAATCAAATTTTTTTATATGTTTTAATCGCTCCTTTACGTTATTCGTAATAAACTCCTTATGCGGAGATGGAGCGTTACGGCATAGCCTTAAATACGCTCCATCTTCGATGGTTGATATTTCGTGACTATGCCTTTTAGCATCACGATATTATGTAGTTGTATGTTATCTCTCTATCAGCGACAGAAAGATTTGACTTATTCTTTTGTATCTTCCGTTTCGTCTTCCGGCAATAATCCAAATTTTTTTAAGTAGGAAAAATAACCTTCGTAAATCAAATCAAGTTTACGCAAATGACGTTCCTTCAAAAAGGTTTCAATTTCCTCAAACTCTTTTCGCGGCAAACGAGTATTAAACTGTGCTGTTGTTTCTTTTCGCCACTCTTTACGCGTAGCTTCATATCTTCTCTGTATAATCCGCGAGGGCGTATCTTCTTTCTTCATCTTTCATCTCCTTTTCAGCCGTGACTGATTATATCTACCATTGTGCCGATCACGTTCGTAACCGCCAACCAAAGCAAAAATGCGCCTAAAAATACTACCTTAAAAACGACAAAACCTATATGACAAATCTTTTTCATACGATACCTCCTCTCAATCTACATACACGACTTCGTTCAGAATTTCTTCTTCGATACATTGTTTCATGGCGTTCTCCCGCTTGACGTCGGTAAGATAATCCCCCGTGCGTTTGTATTCTTCTCTCTGCGACAGTTTCTCATACATCGTATCATATAAATCTTCCGCCGCTTTGTCTATCCCGTGCAAGTATTCGGGTAAATCGTCCGCCAAGCTCCACAGTTTTCCTATATTATGATTTTCGAGATACTCTTTCGCTAACGTCCCATACTTCCCATACACTTGCTTTTTCGGTCTTACCGCTTCCTGATAAATCTTAATTTCTTCAACGGTCAGTCCCTCTCCCGTTTCCGCTTTTTTAATAATTTCTTCTCTATCCATAAATTACCTCCGTAATCGGAATAATGGGGCTATCCCGATTTTTTCTTTATTATATCTCTTTTATTTTGATTTGTCAATAGGTTTTGGAAAATTTTTCTAAAATATTTTTACTTTGGTTAATTTTATGTAATCAGTGCGGTAATTCCGCGGACGAGGTATGGGCAGGCGATTAAGATCGAAAAAATAACGATAAGCCCTATGCCGTAATTGACGAACATACGTTTTGCTTTTTCCTTTTCCTCGTTTTTACGGGCAATAATCATCGCCACGCCCATAGCGACAGACCATACCCCCGACGTACCCAGAAACACCCAAATCATGTACGGACTATACAAGTTGAACAAATATTCTATATAACTTGTCACCTTTTCGTATTGATTTCCCACATTTTCTATATAACTCTCTCCGCATGTCGTACAAATATATGTCCTTAACGTTTTCTCCGCATCTTTTTTCTCGTCGATGATTTCATAGGTATGCCCGAATGCAGGAATGACTTTTGTATATTCGTTTCCGCATTTGGTACAGTGGTAATGCCGCTCTCCGTCTTCCGTACAAGTTGCCGTTCTTATCACTTCGCTCTCATAGCTATGACCTGACGGAAATATTATATCGCTCTGATACTCATATCCGCATATCGTACAGATATGATAGATTCCCCCTGCCTCCGTACAGGTCGCTTGCGTCTCCCGTTCCTTAAATTCATGACCGAACGCCTCTACAAAATCCGATTCGTAACTATCCTCACACCTCGTACATTTATATATTGTATATCCGTTCTCCGTACACGTCGCTTCCACCACTTCTGTTTGATAAGCATGTCCTAACGCCGCAGTTTCTTTATCTTTATAGCTATCCTTACATCTCGAACAAATATGCTCGGTATATCCCTTTTCCGTACAGGTAGCCTCATGCACGGTTGAAATATAATTATGTCCTAATGCTGTTCCTATCGTCGTCCGCGTTTGATTACAACGACTGCATTTATATACCGTTTCTCCTCCTTCCGTACAACTGCTGCTTGTTGAACTCACGAATATGCTGAAATTGTGACCGAGCGACGGAATTTGTTCCGTATAGCTATTTCCGCAAACACACGTATATGTCTTTTCACCTTTTTCCGTACAGGTAGCGACTTTTGTTATACTTGAAGTGTAGCTATGTGTATGCGCGGGCCATTCCACGATTTCTCCCTTTTCATAATGCCAATATCTTCCGCTTTTGTTCGGCTGCGTCTCCGAATAATAATATTTCTTCGCCGACTCAAAATCCTCGTTATTCTCCCCTGTCTCTATGTACCAACTTTTCGTTCCCTTATAATAGACCTTATCCAAGTTGTTACAATCCCCAAACGCGCTGTCCCCGATGATTTTCAGGCTTTCGGGCACTACCAGATTTTTCAGATTATAACTGAAAAACATGGCATATTCGGCTATCAATGTCGTACCGTCTTTAATTTCAAAGGTTTTTCCCATTTCCGCCGCATTTGTATCTATCAGGTAATTTCCGATATATACCGCCTCGTTATTCTCCCAATTCGATTTGTTTTTTACATACGCCGTGTTATAAAATGCGTCGTTTCCTATCTTTTTGATACTTTCGGGGAGCGTTATCTTCGTCAGTTTACTGCAATTCCCGAACGCGCTCTTTCCGATTTCCTCCACTCCGTTCTCTATCGTTACGCTCGTAAATGTTCCGTTATAAAACGCCATTTCTTTTATCCCTTTGACTTTATACCCGTTTATCGTCGCGGGGATAACGAGTGTACTCCCCGTCTCCGTTCCTCGGCCCGTTATGTAACATTCTCCCTTCGTCACCTGATAGGACAATCCGCTCGCCGCGTATGCCGTCATCGGCTTTGTTTTCAGCGTCAGGCCGAACAAGAATATACAAACAAAAAATATTCCCATAACGACCGTTTTTCCGATTTTTATTGTTTTCCTCATGCTTCCTCCTTGTATTCTTCCGCCGTTCTCTCCTCAAACAGCGATTTTGTATATTCCCCGGCTTTGATTTTGATACAAGTTCGTAATTCGGTAGAGCCTATAAAAAACGCTTGTCCCGTCCCTGCGGAAATGATCATTCTCTGTTCCTCCTCGTTAAAGCTCTCTCCCGCTTGATACACATCCAACACATCTTTCATATCCGGCGCGGAAAGTTTGAAAATAAACGTATATTGGCTGTTTTTCAGTATTGCGCTTGTCTTACCGCGTAATTCTTCGTTTGCGTTCCAGTCCGCTATATTCTGCGTCGCGGGAATAAAACTTCCGTTATATTTTCGGATACGTTTGCTCATGGAATAGAAAAAGTCCAACGCGACAGGAAATTTTGCGTCGATAAAACAATGGCCTTCATCAACGACTATCAATGTCCGCAGATTCTTTCCGTTCCGATTCTTTTCCCGCGCATTGATGACTTCCTGTTCCATAAACCGAAAGATCAAAAGCATCTGTCCGTTCGCTATTACGTTATTTTTATTGGCAAACAAACTCTGGAAATTGAAATCTATCAGTCCCGCATCCGTCTCAAGCGTGGACGGCGCGTTCCATATATCCGAATACCTGCCGTTTACGAATTTCTGTAAATACAGTTCCGCTGTACGCATATCCCGTAAAGTCAAATCGTCCATATCGTCTTTGTCTTTTGTCTGCAATGTTTCTAACAAATCCGAGAACAAAGGAAATTCTTCGGCTTTAAGCCTTGCGCAATCCGTCCGCTCTGTTATTCCTTTTCGTGCATACGTTTCCACGACCAAATTATTAATGAGTTCGATAACGTCCGGCGCCGCGCCCTCTAAAACGATTTTGAAAAACGATTCCAGCATTTTCAAGTGTGTATTGAATGTCACTTTCGGTTCCGCGGGCATACCGTCCTCCGTGAGAATTTTATAAATATGGAACGGATTGATTCTCCCTTCTTTCGCATTGCCTACATCGATAATATTTCCTTGCAAATTCCGCGTCAAACTCAAAAACTCGGCTTCCGGGTCTAAACAAATGATCCGCGTCCCGTTCGACCATTCGTTCACCATCAAAGTTTTCAAGAAAAAGGATTTCCCCGCGCCCGATTTCCCGATAATCATCGCATTGCTGTTCTGGTACAAATTCCCGCGCTTCCAAAGGTTGAGGATAAACGGATAACCGTTATTTCGATTCTCCCCTAACATAATCCCGCCCTCGTCGAGGACGAACGTCCGCACGAACGGGAACACTGCCGCCAAAGAGCCGTTGTTGATCCCGCGCTCATAATTAGAGAGTGCCGATACGGGCGAAACGTTTGCGCTCTTAAATCCCTCCGTCTGTAACCCGTAAAGCATAGACGGCTTAAAATTTCCTGTTATCATACTGCGGCGTACCGTTTTTTTGAAATTTGCGTCGTTCAAATAGTTATACGCCGTCACTGTCAAAGTCACGTCGAACAGGTTTTCGTTCTCCGTCTGCAAGTTGTCCAGCAATGTTTCCAAACTCGCGCGGTGGGTCTCCGCGCTGTTCGCTTCGCTCGCCTTTTCAGAAATGATTTGTTTTGTTTCCATCTCTCCGATACACTTGTCTATTCTACGTATTGCCTTAAACTTTTCCACGGGCTTGACGTGCATGACAATTTTTGTATTCGGGATATTGAACAATTCTGCGCCCCAGGCGTTCTTTACCCGCAACGGATAATCCGACACCGCCAACACCGCCGCTTCCGTGCCGTCTATGAGGTATCTGTTGGAATGAAATTCCACTTTCTTCGGCAAAACCCATGTGAGTAAACTTTCTTCGGGCAGAGCTTTTGCTTCACGCTCGTCAAAATTTCGCGAAAAACTGTACTTCAAAAATATCGCCGTATCTGTTCGTTCCAACAATCGCGTACTCAACCCCGTCTTTGCGAATTCAGCAGCCATATTCAATGCCGTTGTTTCAAGCTCGGCTTCGTCTCGTCCGTAAACCGTTATATAATATTCGGAGAGATACTGTTTTCGGATATTATTCAATCTGTCGATACCGTCGATCCGTTCCCTCAAAATTTCGGTTTTGGTGTTCTTAATTACTTTATTTTCGTCCGCGTTCTTAACTTGCTCAAGCCGCTCGAACAGCTCGCCTGCAAATACGTCCAGATTCACGGGTCGGTCTATTTTCACAAGTTCCGCGCTCTGCGTTCCGTCCAACTGTTTCAAAGCGGCCGAAAAATAACCTATATCTATATTCTGTTCGCTTTCGTCCTCGATCCCGAAATTCTTTTGCCCCACTTTGATTACCCGACCGAAACAACCGTTTGTGTATTCGATTATCCCGTTTTCTTTCAAGGCTTTTATCCCGATCAGCGTTTCTATCCGTTCCTTGTCCTTTACGGCGGTGCTCGTATAGCTCTTTTTCGCAAACAGGAATTTTAAGTTATCCAAAATACACGCATAAAAAATCCCGTCCTGCGTGGGCATAAACATGACTATGCTCAACAATCCGCCTATTACCGCTATCGCCCATACGCCTTTTGTTATGGCAATAAAAATAATCGAAAACATAATCAGCGCAACGATGATGTCGGGCATGGAATAGCATTTCCAGACCGTATTTTTCACTTTGATTTTTTTCGGAATAATTCTCATGCCTGTTTGTCTCCTTCGTCCGTTTTATGTTCCACGGTCTTTTCGTCCGTGTATTTATTGCTATCGTTTTCGCCGTTTGTCCCCGTAGTTCCGTCTTTATTATTCGTATTATCACTATGTTTCCTATGCGCGACAATTTTTTTGCCCGCATTTACCGCGCCGTGCAGCATTAGCGCGCCCGCGCCCCAAGCCATCATGCCTGCCCGATGCGTGCCGTGCCATACGCTCCTGACAAAACCGCCATTCACCCGCATATCGTCCGCTCCGCCGAATAACCGCGCGAATAATGTTTGGCCCGCGGGTATTACCGTCGCTCCGCCTAATATCATTACGATTAAATATATCGCGTTTCCAAAGCTCCCGATCCCGTCTATCTTCATAGCCGATATTATAGGCAGTATCAATATAAACACGTTCACCGAAAACACTGTGCCATAGGCAACGACTATCTTTGAAATGAATGTTTCCCGCCAGATTTTGAACCTCGCTCCGTCATCAAGCGATAACGTGGATACAGATACGGGCATGACAAAATATAAAATTACGATTTCATATATCCGCTTCGCAAGATTGACAATCGCAATCAACAATGCAATCCCCAAGCCGACAGACGCAATCATCGCGGGCAGAAATAAAAATGTGTTCGGATTGACCATTCCGTTACATTTCCATGAGGTCGGAAAAACCTTGAAAGTAGTATTATATTCGCCAAAAATATCGCTCACCGATAAACTTGATATATCCATTTCCGCTATCGAATACCCATTTATCCAATCTCCGACGCACGCGTTGAATAATGCGTTAGAAAGCTTCGTCGTATTCCCGATCTCAAATATTTCCGCTACCAATTTCAACAGCGAATCGGAAATCAAAATTCCCAATACCACCACCGCGAGCATGGCGAGCGTGCCGAGAATAGACAAGAAAAACTTTCCGACAATCGTCGAAACCTCTCGGTTATTCGATACCATGTTTTTAATGACCGCGGAAATCGCAAAAATACAACACAATCCCATGCCAAGGAGAAACACGCACCAGAATATTGTCCCTACCGTACTGTCACCGATAATAAATTCGAGTAAATTGACTTCTTCACCGCGATAGTCGATCTTTACTATTCCCGCTATCGACGAAAATATCGACATTATCCCGTCTATGAGCTTTAACAGCCATAAGAATAACTGTAAAATCAGCTCCTGAAAAAATATTATCATTCTTTTCTCCCGTTACCCTACGGGACGGGCACCTCACCCGCCCCGTTCTTCCATATTACTTATGCTCCGATACCTACCCACGCGGACAAACCTTTGATGAGCAAAGGTGCGCCCATCGCTACCACGAATATGATGATTATTCCGACAATCAAAGATTTCACCATTTCCCGCGCGTTGATCTTTTCTTCGTTTCTGTGCGCAACCGCGATTTTTATCCCGACATATGCGCCCCAAACGACTACCACCGCACCAAGCGCCAAAACTATGTAAATCCAAAAGCTGTTCATCAAATCGTTCAATTTCGTTACGATTTCCTGTAAATTCCCGTTTAACGTGTCTGCCAATAAATGATTCATATATTTTATCTCCTTTTTTTACTCTTTTTTATTGTCTTGTTTTTCGTTTTGATTTTTATTTTTAGTTGCTTTGTTGAGTTTAAGTCCCAAAACAAGTGCGGTTATCCCTATCGCCAATGCGCCGAGAACAGTAAGTAACGTTACTGCCAAACTCGATTTTTTTTCAGGTTTTTCCGTGCTGTCAATCGTAGGTTCCGAATCTTCTGCCGAGCTGTTATTCTCCGCCGAATCGGGCTTATCCTCGCCGCCGTCGAGCGGGGGAATGGGGTGTTCGGGTTCGATTGTCAAAATAAACTCTGCAAGGATATTCCCCGACTCGTCGATAACAATCGCGTCGTATTCCCCATCGGAAAGATTGATATAATCCGCTTGTCCTTCGTCCGTTACCGCCAATACCTCGCTATTCCCGAATTTATCCGTGCAAAGTATCTGCAATCCCGCAGTTTCGTGTTCCCCGCACTCGCAAGCGTTATCAAGGGTAATGTACTTATCCGTTTCATGTATCTTGTAAGTCAATACCCAGTCATGCTCATGCGCAGGCGGATCGTCGGGCGGGTCGGGCGGATCGGTTGGGATATATCCGTCATCTCCGCTCGTTACAAAATCTGAAAGATAATGATACCCGCATACTTCACAGGTATGTTTCGTAAACCCTATCGTATCTTTTCCCGCGGGGATTACTTCGTCCGTAAAATTATGTCCCGTAGGCTTTACATAATCCGTAACGTATCTGTCCCCGCACGTTTCACAAATATACTCGGTATAGCCATAAGCCACGCACGTAGGACGAATAATTTTCGCGTTATGCAAATGTCCCGTCGCGGCGGTGTATTCGTCGCGGTAACTGTCCCCGCAAACCGCGCAGGTATATTCCACATACCCTTCCGTTTCACATCCCGCCGCAGTTGTCGTGACATGATAATCGTGTCCGATCGCCTCTACATAACTATCCCGATATTCATATCCGCACGTCACACAGGTATGTTTCGTATAGCCGCGTTCCGTGCAGGTCGAGGTTACTGTTTCGTCCGTGTAGTTATGTCCTGTCGCGGGAAGATAATTATCTGTATATTCAAACCCGCAAACCTCGCAAAAATAGGTCGTATAACCGTGCTTCGTACATGTCGGCGGGGTAGTGACTTCCGAAAATATATGCCCTGTTTCCGTTTCCGTATAAGAATACCCGCATATCGTACATACATACAGGATATACCCCTTTTCCGTACACGTTGCCGCGAACTCGCTTTTCGTGAAATCATGTCCCGTTTCGTTTGTATAACTGTCCTTATAACCCGCTCCGCAAAGCGTACAAAGATGCTCCGTATAGCCTTTCTCCGTACACGTCGGCTCTATTTTTTGATCTATGTATTCATGCCGACAGCTTTCCGATAACCTCTCTGCCTCGTTCGGAGCGGTATTTGCCATAAAGAGTGCGCATAACCCCGCAAGCCCTAATGACAAAAGTAGTATGATTCCTTTTTTCTTCAAACTCTGTCCTCCTGTTTATTTTATTGCTTGATTTTGTAATTCCAACAGCTTTGGCAACGCCTCTTCCGTGAGATACCTGATATACTTTCGGATTTCCTCCGCTTTTCCCTCTGCATAATTTTCAAGGATAAGGCTTAAAAATTCCGCCTTATATTCTAATCTTGCGGATAATAACACATTTTTGTCCGCTTCGTTTAACAGGTTTGCAAGCTCTTTGTCCTTTTCTTCGATTTCCGTTTTTGTTTTATACCATTCTCTGTCCAATGTCGCCAGCCGTGTTTTTTCCGCTTGGGCGTATTTTTCCGGCTCTAAGTCCTGCTTCTCTATCTCCGACAACTGTTTTTCGCGGATTTGGTTATAACTGTCTCCCGCCAAATCGAATACGTAACAGTCCTTATCGAATACCGTTGCGGCGCGTATTTCCGGCTCCGCCGTACCTGCTTCGAAGTATAGGCCTTTCAGCTTATACGACGGCGTAAATTTTGTCCAAATCGGCTCGTACCCGCGCACAGACACTATCGCGTCGCCTTTCCCTTCGCCGTTCAGACGCTCCAACATACTCGGCGTTATTAACGGACGGTTTCCCGCACCTATATTCCCGCTCGCGCTCGTTTCTATATGCGTACTCACCGATAAATTTTTTATTTTTTTCTGTCCGCATAGCTCCGAAAATTCTTTTCGCGTCTCTGCGTCATCACTACCGACGAACAATTTTACGTTACAATTCGATTTAATCGTATCCGATATTTCGTGTCCGTACTTCGACGCGATTTGGGAAAAGCTCTGCAATACCAATAGAAATCGTATCCCGCGCGACCGGGAAACCGTTATCATTCCGTCCATATTGTCTATTCGCGGCAAATTTCCCCATTCGTCCAATACATAATAGACGTTTCGTTTCAATATCACGCTCTCAGTTTTCCCGCGTCGGAAGTTTAGGTTCGCCTTTTCCACTAATTCCTTATACGTCTGCGTGATAAACAGGGTCACAAACCGATGCCGCGTCACTCGTTCGTCCGGCACGATGACAAATACCGCGTTCGGGCGTTCGTCCAAATCGGATATATCTAACTCGTTCTCGCTCATGAGCGACATAATCCCATCGTCCGAGAGTTGTTGCATATATTCCAACACCGAGGAAATATAGCTCGTCAACGTTCTGTCGCTCGTAACTAATACCGCATTTACAAGTCCGCGAACCTTTGAAAATTCGTCTCGCCCTTCTAACAGATATTTTTTTAAGACCGTCGTATCTTCCGAGCAATATTTTGTGATATTATGATACACGTTAAACAATAACAGTTGTTTTTCCTCGATTTTGCCTTTCAGACAATCCTCGCAAAGTGCCAATATAAGTCCTAAAATCAAATTCCGCGCGCATTCCTCCCATGTCGGCTGGTCTTTGTTGATAATAGGACATAACGTATATACAAGGTCTTGTGCGTTTTCGTAGATTTCGTCCTTTAACTCTTGCATACGCGTCCGTGCCGCATCAAACGAGACGAACACTTCCCCCGCTCCGTAATATTTCCCGTCCTTGAATTTCAAATTATACTCCAAATCCTTTGCCAAACGGATACGGCGGACTAATACGTGCATGGGATTCCATTTTACCGACGCATACGGTTCCCGTAAATCCAATACCGAAATTCGATACCCTTGCGCTTCCAGACTTTTGGCGTGTTTCGCGTACAATTCTTTTTTCGGATCAGAAATAATCAAGCTCGGCTTTGTATTACAATGGGATAAAACGGCGATGTTCTGATCGACAAAACTTGTGGTTTTCCCGCTTCCCGTCGTACCGACGATCAGGGCATGAAGCTGTTCGGTCATCACGATTTCTGTTTCTTTGTTGGTCTTTTTCTCCGCCCCGATTACGATTCCGTCTTTTTGTTTTTTCAAGTCTTTCCACGGCGTTACCGTAAACTCCGATTTCTTTTTTAATTGTTTCGGCGTTAAAAATTTCGTGTCCTCTAAATCGTTTTCTTCCAACACCAATTTTTCCGCGTCGATTCGATAATTTAACAAATACGCTGCCAAAATCATTCCGTCCGCTACTCCCACGGACAACCAATATTCCCGCGCAGATAAAATGTCTTTCAGCCTCTCCGCCCCCGCAAGCGTGAACAGATACGCAATCAGAACACTTACGAACGCAAATACGAGCAACCATACCGCGATATATCTTTTGCAGGTCTTTCTGCCGCCGCGCTTTATCGCTTCTTTTCGTTTCAAGCCTTAATATTCTCCTCCTTTTCGTATTCTTCGTATATATCCGCTCTCCGTTCCACGCGCAACTTCGATGCTCGTTCCTGCTCGATTTCCTGTTCGATTTCCTGCAAACGCCGCGAAAAATCCCGTTCCAACAATCGGCTTTCTTCTCCGAACGTCGATAGAAATTTGTTCATCAGTCTATCCGTTTTCCGACGAGATATGTTCAATCGGCGTTTTAATCCCGTATCGTTAGATTTATATTTCCGCTTCGGATTTCGTTCATACAGTTCTGGTTTTACAATTTTCGCAAGTCTGATTATCAAATTTCCTTGCCTTCGCTTATAATCCTGTTCCATGTCCGCTATCAATGAAATATCTTTCTCGTCGATTTTATGGAGCGCACAAAGTTTCGAGATTTCGCGTTTCCGTTCCTCTAACGTCTGATAAAACTCGCGATTCGCTGTCCGAGCCGTCCCGTCGTATTGCAGTAACATTTTCACAATACCATCTACCCGCCCTCTGTATGACTCCATATCCTTGCTGCCATAGGCAAGTCTGCCCGTTTTCGGCAAATCTTTCGCCAGAGATAAAATTTCGGATTTTATTTCCTCCGTACTTTTCATTGCCGCTCGGATTGCAGTCATCCCCTTCAACTTTTTCAGCGCCTCGTCCCGACTTCCGTATAGCTCGGTTCTATTCTCCGACAAAAAAACTCCCAAGCGGATTTTCATGTTCTCGACCGCCGTTTTTTCTATCTTGCCTTTGCTTTTATAATGCAACGCCCCGTCCGTACCCTTATATTTCGGCTCTTTTTCCCAAAACTCGAAATGAATATGTAAATGATGCGGTCTGTCCATGTGCAAGGCGCACATTAAATCCAAATTCTTGTCATTGAGCTTCGCGTCTTTGAAAAATCCGCCGAACGTGCCTTTAATGAGTTCGATGCACTTTTCGGGCGTGTCGATTTTCGGAGAATCCTCTTTTCCGAGAGAAATGTACCCGTGCCAAATATTACCCGTGTTCTGCCGCGCACGCACTTTCATTTCCTCGATTTCTTCGCGCGTTAACATTCCCTTTTGATTGAATACGCCCGTGGACTTTTCAAAATATTCCAAGGCGGTCTTTTTAACGCCGCGTTTCGCTTCCGTGGAAAAATATTTCAAGGCGTTTTTTTCGCCCGTAAGATTGTAAAAACGTCGTTCCTCCTCATGCGCCGCGCGTTCCATGTCCGTCGCGTTTCGGTTCAGTTTATATGGCGTGTATTGTATATTAAATATAATCGGTCGTTGCGTGCTTCCTCACCTCCGTATCTTTCGCATCGCCCGTGCTTCATACGCGCCGAGATAGTCCGGCGTATCGCCGTAAGAGCCGTTGTCGAACATTCCACCGCTCGCCGGCTTGCCGTTCAGTTCCAAGTCTTTCGCGTGATATAATGAGCAGAGTATGGATTTATTGATTGTTACGCCGAGCAGGATTTCTTCCAAGCGATTTATTACACGCTCGAAATATTCCTCGTTGACTCCATCCCTTTTCCTCACTAACTTGACCCGCGTTTCGCTCTCTGTTTCTTCTTCTATTACCTCGAACAAAGATTTTATCAGCAGATCCAAGCCGAAAAACAGCGCGTCGTTTATGACCTTATTGAAGCTGTTTTTATATTCCGGCAACGTCATGATTTGGTCGATCTTGTCCCATAAATCCATATCCCGAATGGTAATAAATTTCCGTATATTCCTATCCGTATTTCTTGTTCCTCTCAAATTCTTCCTCCTCTCCAAGGAAGCGGGTTTCCCGTCTTGCCTATCTCAAAAATGCCGCTTGTTGCATTTTTCTTAACCTGCTTGCGATTTCGGCTATTGACAAACATCGCGCTTCCCCGCCCCTGCGGCAGAGTTGCCGCCCATTTGCGGGGCTATCCCCGCAATCCTCTGCCATGCTTTTTCGCAATAACGAGCATTAATGTCGATGCCGATATATTCTCGTCCCAGCCGCTTTGCAGCCGCGCCCGTTGTGCCGCTGCCGAAAAACGGGTCTAATACCGTCCCCCCGATCCTGCTTCCAGCCAAGATGCACGGCTCTATCAGTTTTTCGGGATACATAGCGAAATGCTCGTCCATTTTATAACTGTTCGTACTCACCTCCCATACATCGCGCTTACGGCGGTATTGTTGGTCAAATCTCAAATAATCGTCGTGCGGACGATTAATACCTTGTAACAACTCGTTACCCTTTCCGTAATATTTCGAGTTATCCGATCTTCCTCGTTTATAACGAGCTTTGCTCACCTCTTTCAACGGCTCTTGAATGGCTTTGTAATCGTAATAATATTTCGGGGATTTAGATAACAAAAAAATATATTCATGGCATTTGGTAGGTCTGTCTTTCGTGCTTTCGGGTAAGCAATTCAATTTATGCCAGATAATATCCGATCGCAAATACCACCCGTCCGCCCGCAACGCAAACGCTAATAACCACGGAATCCCGATTAAATCCTTCGGCTTTATTCCGTCCCATACTTTCGGAACTTCGTAAATCCTGCTGTCTTTTTGGTACAGCTTATTATTTTTTCCGTTTCCCGCCATCGCTTTGCTCATAGGACCTTTCCCGCTACCCGCATAACTATCCCCGATATTCAGCCATAACGTGCCGTCTGGTTTCAACACGCGCTTGACTTCATGAAAAACTGACGTGAGGTGGTCTATATACTCTTGCGGTGTGTGTTCTATTCCGTATTGTCCTTTCTCGCCGTAATCTCTCAATCCGTAATAAGGCGGACTCGTCACGCACATATCCACGCTATCGGCAGGGATTTCTTTTAATACTTCTACGGCATTCCCGACCAAAATTTCGCTCACGATTTCTTTTCCGGTTCCTTTTGCGTCGATTCGCGGTTTAGCGATTTTTCCCGTCCCGCTTCCTCGGCCGCCGATAAAATCAGCTCTTGCAAAAAATCCTCAAAAGTATTTGAACTACGCGGCGATTGCGTGATGATCGCCACTTTTGCCGCTTGGACTTTCTTGTTCTCCGCCGTTGCCTGTCCGCCTTTACGACCATTTTCTCGGTCTCTCGCTTCCGCGTCCATGACCATCTTGACAAGATGGAAATTGCTCTTTAACAGCGTATCGTTATCTTCTAACGTTTTGCCTTCGAACGCATACGCGCATAAACTTTTGATAAATTTCCCCGCACGCTTGTCGTCCATTTCCTTTACCGCTTTCCCGTAGCTTTCCCTAAACCTGAAACTTCTTTCGCTCATACTTAAAATTCTCCTTTTCCTTTTTATTCTTTCATCAGTCCGTCAGCCAAATCCTTCACTCGCCAAACTTGTATATTTATAGGGACAAATTTTCTTTCCTATATTCGGCAGAAATTACGTTACCGAGCTTGTCCCGCATATTATTGCTTTTACCTCGTTCTAACGGCAGGATCGCCATTGCTTCTTTTTGGTTTATGTAAAGTTTTCTCCGACGAATTGATGATTTTTGTGATTTATTATACTCCCGCCAATTCTAAAAGCGGTTTTGTTTGCGTCATACGATTATCGTTGAGCCAAAACTCGAAATATTCTCGCCCTGTCTTAAAATAATTTTTCATACCCCGTTTTCTGCGCTCCTGCCAAATTTCTTCGCAAAGCCGAATATAGTTTTCTTTATACTTTGGGTACATTTCAAACTCTATGGTTCTGTGCTTGCGAGCCAGCGGACAGCCTATACAGCCGATTCGCTTGAATCCATGATTGTATAACGGATTTATTTCCAGCCGCTCGCCATGGATATAATTCCATAGTTCATTATCCGTCCAATACGCCAACGGGTTGACGATAAAAAAGTTATTCCTATAGCACGCGTCCATTTGTCTGACCGATTCGGTATCGTCGAAATGAAAACGCTGATTGTCGGCATAGTCAACGCGGTTGCGTGTTTCTATACTATCCCGCAGTTTTGCTCGTTTTACACCTTCCGCTTTCCGAACCCCGAAACTACGGGTAGCGAATCGAAGTTCGGGGATTTGGTATTCTTTCAAATCCTCACAACAAAACCGTGCGGAACAATTAGGCAGCATCTTCTTTTCTTTACATAACGTCCAAAACGATTGACGTGGATAATAAATTTTGCACGGGATTCCCTCCGCCGTCCATTCCGAAAATTTGCGGCGGACATGATATACTGTTTCTGGCGCGTCCAATGTCGTATGGTTATGCATGACGAGAAATTTTACGCCCGCGCGACGAAATAAATCCACCAAAACCTCGCTGTCTTTGCCCCCGCTGTATCCTACGACATAACCGAACGGATGGCGATGGAGCGCTACGTCCTCAAAACCACGAATTAGTCTTAAACTATTCTCTAACGTGGACTGTTCCGTGTTATCAAAAATAGACTGTTGGTAATTGTCGTTTATCTGATTGATTCCTCCTTCATGTTTCCGTTTAATTTTCTTTGTTACACTTCGTTCCCCCAACAATCCCAGCCTTCGGCATGCTGACGGGCGAACAGTTCTATACATGATAAATCTCCGAATAACTCCACGATTCGCCTACGTACCTCGTCGGGCTTTTTGCTATGTTCTTCGATATGCGACATCACTACCGAATGTACCGAATGAGACTTTCGCGCTAAAATTTTTCCCCGCGTTGCCAATAAGCAAAACTCTGCATTCGCTCGGGTATAATATCCCATGCCTGTAAATAATCCGTCGCTTTTTCTGTTCTGCTTTACCCATGTAAATGCCACCGTTTTATACGTAAAGCCCCAAGACGATATAAGCTCTATTCCTTCTATCAAACATGGCGCGGTCACCCATAAAAACAATACGCTGTCTTTTGCCGCTATCGCTGGAATCGGTAATTTTTGAATCTCTGTTTTTTTCATAGTCGGATAATGACTTTCCGCACTCCGTCCTTTTCCCTTTTTTGAATATGTAAAGTATTCCCATGGCGGGTCCGCATAAAGAATCTGGTATTTTTTATCGGTGTTATAAATATCTTCTTTCATGTATTTTATTTTATATTTGCTTTGCGCTCTCCTTTCTTTTGCCGTGCCTGCGGCTTTTCTATATAAAAATCGCTTTTGATTTTTGAAATAAAAAGTATTGCGTCGTCCGCTATTTTCCCGTAATAACTGTTTGGTTTTTCGTCACGGTATTGTCCCGACGATTGAAACAACCGCATCAGCCGTTCCTTATCCCCGTCGCAATACATAGCTATCCTTGACATCAACGACCGCTCGTTCTTTTCCTCGCTTCCCAGCACATTCTCGCCGTTATACAAACGGATAAACGTTTCCGCGCCGTTTAATTTTTTTGCACGTTCCAGCACTTCCCTGTCGCTCATACGCCTTAGCACGTTCTCGCCGCGGTCCGACATATCCGTTACTTTCCCCTGCGGCATTGCCCGCGCTACGATTTCGCTCGGCGGAAGATATATTTCCTTGGATTTTTCTGTTTTCCCCTTCTCCGTCTCCGCACGGGTCAGGCTCATTTCCTTTAATTCCTCCATCCCCACTTCCTTAAATTCCCTATCGGTCCAAAACGACGAGGCTTTCAGTTTCTCTATATGGTTTAATAATTCTTCCTTCGTTTCGGATAAGTAATAAATACGCACTTGTCCGTTATCCGCAATCATATACAGCTTGTACTCCGTTTCCCCGAGCTCGTTTTCATCAGCTATAATCGCATACGGTTCAAACGCTTTCTCCTGCGTTTTTTCTTTCGAAAAGATATACTTAGAAATTTTATCCGCGTCCGCGATTGCCGTGAACAGTACGTTCGGATCGGCTTTTATCTTTTTTCGCCAACCGTCGATATATGCGCTGTTATTATCCAGCCTCGACGATATGGGGATTTCCAAATCCTGCGCAAGAAATATCGATGCAAATTCCGCGCGTAATTCCTCTATCGCATACGAGTCCGAGCGACGGTTTACGTCCATTTCACGATTCAGTCGGCTTGAATATCCCGTACTATGCCCTATTTCATGCAAAAGCGTTAAATAGAAAGTTTGTAACGTTTCAAACTGTTCCCGCTTCGGCACGCAAATCGTATCTGTCGTCGGGGAATAGTACGCTTCGTGTCCGCCGTAGAATATCTGCGATTCATTTGCGTTCCAATACTCGATAAGTTGTTCCGCGCGTTCCACTCGCTCGTTCGGGTCATGTTCGTATTTTTCCAACGCGGGAATACCCTCTATCAGATCGCCGTTGAATACAAAATAACTTTTCCGAAGCGGATATACGTTCTTTTGTATGTATTCCTCCTGCTCGTCTTTGGTCATGCCGTCTAAATCCTCACGATTAAACCTTTCGCCCGTTCTTTTATCTATTAATTCAAAAAATTCTATCGGCACGCCTTTACCCTTTCCCACGCTATTCCCTTCCGCATCGGTCTTGAACGTCCAATCCCGATCCATCATCTGCTTAAACGTAACCCAACGATAATCCGTATAGCGTTCCCGATTCGCCACCAACATCAAAAACAGCGCGTTCATTCCGCGATACGGCTTACCCGTAACCGCCGATTGCGGCGGGCGCGACGTCAGCCAACCCGCCGTCCACTGCTGCGTACCCGCCTCCAATTTCGCAAGCACCATATCTACAAGCATTTGACGCTGTTTCGTCAGCTTTTTATACGTTTCGTCTTTCGGCTCCGTTTTCTTCAAACCGCACTCTCACCTCCCCCGTTTCCATCGGCTCGCCCAGCTCATACCCTTGCGCGTCTGTTTCTAACATATCCTCTAATTCATAGCCTTTCGGTATATAAATTTCGGGGATATTCCACCTATCCTTGTTGTCCATGTTTATCCCCCCTTGCCCTTCCCGTCAGTTGGAAAATTTTGCGGTTTTTTGATAACAGTTTCTTTTGGGCGTATGCTCTCTTTATTTTTTTCCGTTGCCGTAATTGCAATGTTTTCGTAGTAGTCGGGAGATTTTTCAAGGCGATAGAGCTTGCTTGTGGCAAATATCCTCAACATTTTTTCCTGATCGCCGTTACACCAAAATGCCAAACGGCGCATAAAGCTCATATCATTACGGGAAGGCTCGCCGTATAAATCCTGTCCCTCGTATAAGGCTTTGAACGTTTCTCCGTGTTTGGAAGCGATTGCCTTTTCTACCGTTTCCCTGTCCGACATGACCGCCAAGCCCTCTACGCCCTTTCCCGCGCCTTGCCACGCGCTCCGTTTCGCGCATTTGCTTTCCAAAATTTCTTTCATCTGCGGCACGTCAAAACTGCAAAGCCGTTGAAAGCCTACGCCGTCGCAAGTCAACACGAGAAATTGTGAGTTTTGGTAAAATTTCAAATCCCCGTCTTTGGAAAACGACCTTAAATCCATTCCTTGCGTTGTACCCAACAGTCGCAGACCGTGTGTGTCATCAATGTTTTCACAATACGTTTTCGGCGCGGCTCGAAATATATTTTGGGCAAGTTCTGTATAAGTCCCGTCCTTATCTTTGCACAAGGGAAGCTCGATACAGCAAATCCCGTCTTTTCCGTCCAATGCATACGCCAACGCCGCGCAACCGTTTTCCTTCGCATAAACACATGCGCTCTCGAAGTCCGTCCATGTCGTAGGATTATCCGCTTCGGCGGGTTTTCCCGTATGACAGTCTATGATATATTCTTCCGTTCCGACCGCCTCATTCTTCCGTATCCGCACCGCTGTCCAATTCGGACGATTTTTCAGTTCTTCGGGGATACTTTTGCGGAATGTGTATTCCTGTTCCGCGAATTTATCCGATTTCGTTTCCGACGGCGCTTGATAGCTTATGCCATATTCCGCGTCGGTTTTTCCGTTCATTTCTTTCATAAACTGTTCGGTGGATAAGTCGATTTTTTCACTCGTTTGCTTATTCGAGAGTTTCAGTATAAAGTCTTGCGGTAAGGTTAATCTCAACCCTGTTCCGTCCGTTTGTATATACTCATTCGGCACATAACAGACAAAACCCGTATATTCGCCTTTGGGAAGTTTCAAAAGCGTTACCTTGTCATATGCCGCTATCTTTGCACGTTTAGGAATCAGAAAAGACACTTTTTCCGTATCTGTCAATGCTTTTTCCTCCATGCGCTTGAAATGATAGTCCTCGGCTTTGGTATTACGACAGCTTTGATAAAGCTCGAACGCCGTCAGCTCCGTTTTCTCGCCCGTAGTCTTATTTTTTGCGTTTATCTTGTAATCTTCCGGCAAGCGAATAAAAATCCGTCCGTCATCGCTGTTCGAATCTTCCTCTATAAACTCATTGAGTAGATAATATCCGAACGGTTCGGTTTTCATGGTATTCGGCAGTACGAACAACGTCACTTTCTCGTACATTTTCTGCATGGCTTCTTTGGGCACGCTGATCCCGAACCATTTTTTGCCTTCATAGTCCTGCCGCGTTTCATAGTCCTTATCCGTCGCGCCGCCGACAAGCTCACGAAACGTTTCTGCCGTTATTACTTTTTCTTCCCCATCGCGGTTTTTGAGCTTTATTGTCTCATTTTCTCGCATGGAAAACTCATAACCCCGACCCGCAAAACCCTCTGGTTTATCCGTTTTTTGCGCGTCCTCGCGGATTTTATTGTTATACACGTTGTACGTATAGCCCGCGTATTCGCCGTTTTGCGGCATACGGAAATACGAATGTTTTTCAAACCGCTTGATAAGCGCGCTCTTGGCTACGCTGACCGTTATGCGGCTTGCTTGCGGCTTGGAGGGAGGCGATTTTTCAAGAAGTTCCTTTGATAGCTCTATCCGCCCGTAATACTCTTTTCGATGCTGTTCCGCTTTTTCTCGGGTGGGGAAAGCATAGAGTCCCTGCGCCCACGTTCCATTTTTCGGATCATATCGAATCCCCACGAAGTAATCGTCCTGCCTTTGTATGATGGCGATATTCCGTCCTTCGCTGTCCTTTTCTATGTCCAAGACCTTGTAACCTTGTGCCGTTCGGGTGAGATAGTTTCCCGTTTTTTCGTCCGTAAGCTCCTTTTCGATTTGCCTAATATGGTGAGTAAATAAATCCAATAACCCTGAATGCACCGACGTATAAATTCTCTTGCGTTCTGACTCATCCTCCGCGATTGGTATCGTTTTAGCCCACGCTTTGTTTGTTCGGGAATACCGTTCGTCCCAATCGTTGTTTTGAATAATCGTCGCAAGCACATATTTCACGCGCGCGAGTCCGTAATTATCCACAATTTGCGTTTCATAGCCTGTATGTAAAATGTTGTCTGAATAATTCTCATGGATTTTTTCAGTAATTTCATGAATACAGTTTCGGCTTTCTTCTAACGATTTACGGAACGACTCGTATTCGTTATGGTTTACCGCATATTCTATACTTTTCAGATAGATCGGCGTCTTTGTCGAACAACGGATTTGCGCCTGTTTTTCCACGGCTGCCTGCATATTTTCTCGTACCTTCGTGCTTGCCAAATCGTCAAGCATAATATCTCTGTCCATTTTCAAAAAATTAATATGATATTCCTCTAATTGCTCGTTCGGAAGTGTACACGTCAATGCGGCAATTATGTATTTATCGGCGCGTTCTTTGATTGCAAAAAGTGAATCCCTATTCAGATTAGGGAAATAATAGAAAGCGGTATTATTCTCATTTTTTCCAAAATATCGGGCCTGATCGTCCACATACCCGCGCTCCCATTCCATGATTTGCCCGTGTTGTTTCCAATTATAATCAGAGATTATGTTCAATATATCTTCGTCGTTATGGAGATTTACTGAGTCCGTTGCCAAACAATCATCATATAACCGTGAAAGGATTTGGGTTTCATCTTCGTACAATGCGGTGTACTGATTATTGCCTAAAAAGTCCTTCGCGCCGTGTTCAAAAAATTCGTTCAGATCAATATAAAACTTTGATTTATCGATTTCGCTTTTTCTCAAAAGTTCGGCAGGGGATTTTTTGTTCTGTGCGTTTATGAATGCTCCAAACTCCATCTTTACACGTTTCCCTACTATTTCTTTTTTCTTTTGATAAATTTGTTCCAAAATCGGAGCGGCTATATAATTGAGCGTCGAATACAGCCGCTCGATCTGTTGGTCGCGGGATATATCTTCCGGGTATTCAAACAATTCATTACGCGCTGGAACATATAACTTCCCGTTTTCCAGACAAATGAATACGTCGCATTCTTTTAACGGCGATTTTTCATAAAAGCTATCGTTTGAATAATCGCATTTACTTTCTTTACCTCCCGACGCACATAATCCCATTTCCGGATCGCTCCGTACACGACGGCTGATTTCTTTTGCGTCATCATACTTTTCTTCGGTTGTAAAGTTACGATATGGTATGAAACGATAGCCGCCATACTCAAATACATTATTGGGATTGTAAGGTATCTTTTCCTCTTGTGCCTGTGCGTTCGACTCTTGTTCTGTGGTCAGCTCCCGTTCCTTATTTTGGGAAGTTCTATCCGTTTCTTCGGCTTCTTTGAGCCGACGTTTTTTCTCCTCCATTTCACGATAATATATCCGCGCGCGATTTTCACTCGCAAATTCGTGGAATTTATCTTCCCAAGACGTATAATACGCCAGGATCGCATACTTTGTCGCCTTGTCACCTTTCTGCATTTCCCGCCCGTATTCGTCTTTGGGCTCATTATCGTCCAATACATACCAATTATCAAACGTTTCCGAATGTAACAGCGTATAGCCTTGGGGGAACGCAACATTATCTTTATGGAAACTGCTCTCCCGACGATCTATGATCGTCAGCATAGGGTTTCCGATTCGTTCTTCTATCGGCGGTAAAAAATTTTTTATGTCTGATATAAATTCGTCTTGCGTTTTACCGTATTTTTTTAATAAACTCTCGTCCATATCTGAAAATTCGTTCATTAAGTCGGATACATACGGCTTTAAGCGTTCGAGACTACATACCTTTCCGTTCGAAAAATACTTTGTTATTGCTTCTTCCTCAACGCCGAACTTGTCCTGTCCCAAGCCCCCGCCTAACATTTCCGATACAGCCTTTTTCGTCGCCTCACAAAATAACAGCCGCGCATACAGATATTCCCGCGCACTGTCCGTTTTCAAAAACGCCCGCCAATCTTCTTTCTTTATTCCGTACACACCTTTTTTATTTAAGAAATCGTTATTTTCCCTTGCAAGCCTTTCGCGATTATCCTCTCCCAGCACATATATCGTCGCTCCCGCTTTATATAACTGTTCGGCTTTTTCTTTACGAAGCGGCAACATTTTCGACCATTTATAGCCGTACTCGTACATATCCTGTTGTGTTAAGGTATAATCCGGCAGTAGTTCGGGAATTGCTGTATCGTCATTTTCCCGCTCGTTTTTTTCCGCGGCGGGATCCGTTACGCTGATCCCGGCTATCTCTCCTTTATTGATTTCCTCCAAAGTCGTGGTAGGTGTCTTATATTCCCAACTCAAATTTCTGAGGAGCCTTTGACCGTTATCCGCTTGCAACGCTTTTTTCAGTTCCTCTATCAATTCCTGCCCGCTCAATATCGTCTCTACGTACCAGCCGTCCATATAATGTTCCAGATACAGTTTTTTTCCGTCTTTGAGGTGCGGGAAATATTTGTCAAACTCATGTACCTCTACGTTCGTTTTCCCTTTTAATAAGGGATTGATATAATATGCTTCCGTTTCCTCTTGTTTCTTTTTCGACATTCTTTCCTCCTTGTCGGTTTCTTCCGTAATCTCGGAAACAGTCTCGTCAAATTCTTCTTCCAAAAAACTCCCCTCAAATATCTCTGTTTGCTCCGGCAAGTTCCTGTAATATGCTTCGCCGCCGGCCGTCTCCGATTCTTCTCCTCCCAATACAATTTCTTCGCGCTTATTCAAATCAAGTTCCGCGTTTAGTTCCGCTTGTTCGCGCAGCAACTCCGACAATCGCTCTTTATGTTCGAACGGCTTGCTCACCTCTAATTTTGCCGTTTCCAAATTATCGTTTATCTGTTTCAGTTTTTCCAATACTTGTTCTTCCCGAAAAGAAAATCCGGACAAAAAGTTGTCCAATCTCGTCAGATTTCCGCTTTCACTCAGTCCGATCGACAGTCTGTATTCCCCCGCGCCTTTCAGCGTTATCGTGCGCTCGGTTTCAATGAGTTCGGGAGGATTTAAGCGGATTGTAAAACCGCCGTATTCCGCCACTTCCGTTCTACAATCGCTACCGTGTAACGCTTCCATCAGCGCCCGACCGCCTGCAGTTTTATCCGTATAAATTTTACCCTGTACGTTGATGAGGAATGTTTCGGGGATATAATTTGCCTTTATTCGTTTTATGTCCTCGCGGATATGGCTTAAATAAAGCTCCTGGCGATCGATTTCGTCGGGATAGTATCTACGAATCCTATCTTGCAGCGAATATAACGTCTTTTTGTATTCCCGTTCCAAGGTCTGTAATTTCGACACTTCCAGATCCACTTCCATTTTGCGTTTGATTTTCGGGTTTGCCGACGTGATTGCTTTGAGTTCTGCATACGATAACGTCGCTTCGTCTATGTCTTCACCTTCGCGTTGCGTGACCTCGCCATGCTCAATTTGTGAGATGAACCGTTGCTTGTTTTCGAGTATTTGATAGGAATAGGAATCGAACGTCCGTTCCATGACATACGTACAGATAGCGACGCTCTTATTCATATTCCCCTGCCTCACCCCGCGACCGTTACGTTGAATCAAATCCCGCGGGCGATACGGTGCGTCCAGATGATGAATCGCTTTCAGACGTTTTTGTACGTTTGTACCTGCACCGCATTTTTCCGTACTTCCGAGTAAAATACGAATTTTTCCCGCATTGACTTTGTTGAATAGATTTAGTTTTTCGTTATCGTTCTTCGCCTCATGGATGTATGCAATCTGTTCTTGTGGGATTCCTTTTTCTACAAGTTTACATTTCAGTTCGTTATAAGCATCAAAATTTTTTCCGCACTCATAACTCTCAAACGTCTGTTTCGGTGTTGCTAAATCACAAAATACAAGCTGTGTTCCTTGAAACTCCTCGGTTTGTTTCCAATATTCATACACCTCGGCGGCGCAAGCGTTCAGCTTATTCCCTGCCTCGTCTGCCGCAAATAAATCCAGACAACGCGGGTCTAACGCTAATTTTTTGCCGTCCGACGTGATTTTCAGCATATTATCCTCATGAGGATCTACTATACCTTGATAAACCCTGTCCGCACGCGCCGCTATCTGTCGGGTAAGCTCTATTACACTTTCGCTCGGTTTTAGAGTAATAATCTTTTTCTCCGCTTCGGGAATGTCTAATTTGACCGTACCTTCGGGCAATAAATCCGCAAACTCCGCGTATAACGTCATCAGTTCGGGTAAGTTCTTGAATTTAGAAAATCGCGTCCGTGTCCTATATCCCTGCCCGCTCGGCGCAAGCTCCAATGCCGTGGTCTTTTCCGCAAAATTCGCCGCCCATGAATCGAAATACTGTAATCCCAATTCGTTAAGCGCGTTTTGCCGTAGATAGCGTTGCAAAGTGTAGAGTTCGCACAGGCTGTTAGAAATCGGCGTACCCGTCGCAAACACCACGCCTTTGTCTCCCCCATGCAGATCGTTTAAGTATTCGCATTTCAGTTTCATATCGCTCGCACGCCGACTCGCCGCATTTGATATACCTGATACGTTATTCATTTTTGTAAATAAAAACAGATTTTTGTACGCGTCAGACTCGTCCACGAACAGATAATCTACTCCAAGATTTTCAAATGTCAAAACCGTGTCTTTTGTCTTATCGTCCATTAAACGTTTCAAGGCGGCTTCCCGGCTTTTCTTTATACGTTCAAGATTTTTCACCGAAGTATGGTCGTATTTTTCTTTCCGGTCACGAATACTGTTTTCTATATCTTCTATTTCTTGTTCTATCTTTCGGCGTTGACGTTCTTTGGAAACGGGAATTTTCGCAAACGCGGACTGCGCGATGATAATCGCGTCCCAATCCCCCATAGCCGCTTTCGAGACAAACATTTTGCGGCGACTTTGCTCCAAATCCTCTTTTTCTGCAATTAAAAGCTTTGCGTTCGCATATAACTGTCTGAACTCGCCAGACCATTGACCGATGAGATGGTTCGGTACGACAATCATCGGTTTCTTCGCTAATCCGTATTGCCGTAATTTCATGATCGCCGCGACGATGGTAAACGTTTTTCCGTAGCCTACGCGATGCGGATCAAGCGTGCTGCCGTTCGTAAGGATTCTCTGCACTGCGTTTACCTGATGCGGATATAATTGTATATACGGATTCATGTTCGGAAATTTCAGATAACTTCCGTCAAACTTCGGCAAACGTATCTGATTGAACAGGCGGTTATACGTCCGTTCCAAGTCCTCACGGCGTTCGGGCGTAGAAAATATCCAATCCCTAAACTCGTCCTGCATTTTATGCTGGCGTTCCCGCGCCGACAAGGTTTCAGATTGATTGACTACATACTTTTTCTGTCCGTCTGCGGTTTGCACAGTGTCACAAATCGTCGTATCACGCTGATTTAAGCAATCCTCGAAGATGCGAAACGCATTCGCGCGGTGCGTACCGTAAACTTCCGTCGCTTTGATTCCCGCATGCTTGCGCACGTCATCTGACCGCGTTACCTCCCACGACCCGTCATAGCGATTAAAGATGATTTTCAAATCTTTAAGATAATAACGGGGTATTCCTAATATCTCGCCTAAAAAGTCACAATAATAGGCACTATCCACCCAACTCGCGCCTATATTTACATAGATGTCGCTCGCGGGGATCGGCAGAGGCTGAACGGCTTCCAACGCTTTTACGTTGCGCTCATACGCCGCAGGATTTTCCTGCGCATACCGACGCGCCGTTTCTAATTTCTTGACTACATAGCCCGATAAATATTCCTCCGACGTTTCAAATCCCGAATAACGGTTCCCTTCCGTTACTTTTTCAGGATTACGAAATACTGTGTTTCCTAGCTCCGATAACACCGTGGCATAGTCTTTTTTCGTCAGATTTTCGATATATTCTATATCCACGCTTCCGCACTCGTTGCGACAAATTTGCAACGCCTCTAAGCAATCGCTTGTCTCTTGCACTGCTGTATAGGGTCGGATCGTGCGTTTAGTGAATATATCCGCTTTCTTCGCACTTTTTTTATCTTCCGAGAGTGTCTCACACGCAAATACTAACGCGCTGTCCCCGTCGTCACGGAATAGTTTTACGTTGATCGGGCTGTTCAAAAGCCCGAAACGCTTGACGAACAGATCGTATTTCTTTCCCAACGACCATTGTCCGCGTAATAATTCCTCGTCCGTACAGCCCGCTGTCTGCATATCTAAAATTCGGTGCAATTCCTCTCGGATCTCGATCATGCCGCTAATACGTTCATAGGCGTTTGTCGGAGAATCGGGGACTTTGCGTTCTTCCATTTTATCCCCGATCCGTATATATAGTTTTCCGGCCTCCGCCTTATAACATAATGGCTTTACGTTATAATCCACGGCGAGCTCCGCGTCGGAGGCTTTGGTTCTATGTTCGGGATTTTCGTAAAAGCCCATGGGCAGGGTCGCAACGGCTTCCGTTATTGCCTCGCTTAACTCCCGTCCGTCCGATTTCACGGTTATGTTCTCACCGCCATAAAGTCCTTGTTCTTGGACAAACGTTCCAAGCACCATTTCGGGGTGAAAAAGGAAATAATTATTCACTTCGTACCCTTCCTTAGTCTTGCCCGTAGTCAGCCATTCCGTGTTTTCCGGCGTTACTTCGATTTTTGCTTCGCGCTTATGGAAAAAGAGTATATCCGTCACCACCTCCGTATTCGCACTCTTTTTGAAAGCCGCATTCGGCAAGCGGATTGCTCCGACAAGCTCCGCGCGTTCCGCCAAATACCGCCGCACCGTCGGATTTAATTTGTCCAACGTGCCTTTGCTCGTAATTACCGCCACAAGGCCGTTCGCTCGTACTTTATCGATACTTTTGGCTATGAAATAATCATGGATCAGGAACTTATACTGCGCATACTCGCTGTCATACACGCTGTAACCTCCAAAGGGAACGTTGGAAATAACTATATCGAAATAATCGTTCGGAAAAGATGTTTCCTCAAAACCTTTTATTTGAACATTCGCTTTGGGATATAACTTTTGCGCGATTTTTCCCGTCAAGCTATCCAGCTCCACCCCGTAAAGCTCCGCACCGTCAGAAATACTACGCGGCATATATCCGAAAAAATTGCCCGTTCCCATTGCAGGCTCTAAAATGCGGTTATTTCCCTTTACACCGAATCGCTCCAAGGCCGCATACATACCGTCTATCACCTCTTTCGAGGTGTAATGCGCATTTAATACGCTTCTTTTGGCATATTCATAATCTTTTGCCGACAGCAGACTTTTCAGTTCCGCATATTCCTTTGACCACTGCTTGTTCGTTTCGTCAAAAACCTGCGCCAAACCGCCCCAGCCGACATACTTTGCAAGGACTTTTCTCTCCTCGGCCGCGGCTTCGCGGTTTTCAAGATACAGCCGGTTCATGAGCCGGATCGCGTCCATATTCCCTTTGAAACGGGATTTCGCTCCTCCAAGTTCGCTTTGGTCGAATACCGCATTCAGATCGGTGCTCTCTGCCCGTGATTCATGATCGGCGGCATTCGGCTGAAATTCCCCGCGTTCGTGCGCTTGCCAATATTCGCCGTTCCAACCCGCCAACGACTCGTCAAGGCTCTTGTTCCACCATTGGATAAACTCTGTCTTTTCCGTTGCGGTAGCCTTGTCAAACGGCACTTTACCGTTCTTCGATTCAGGGTTTTCGGATTTGACAAGATAATGGGCAAAATATCCGTTATTTTGCTTTAATATTCCTTTGTCATACAGCTCGCGGAGCGGAATACAGGCGTCGCAATCTTCTTCGTAACAATAATAACCGCCTTCGCGGATATCTTTCTGTAACGCTTCAGGAGAAAGAATATGCGGCGCAAGCTCGGTCGAAATCATAATCCCGCCGTGGCCCGCCGTCGATACCTCATAGATACCATTGGCGATTACCCTACAGGTTTGCACTTCGCCCCATGGAGAATTTCTCGGCTCTTGCAGTGTTCTTGCCTGATAACGTTCAAAAAAGGCTTTATCTTCCGACGATAATTCTCGGAAACGGTCAACGGCGGAACCGTTTGCAAATTTAAGCTCTATTCTATCCCCGTCGATTTTTGCGCTTTCGAGCTCCGTGCGCGTATTCAGTTCTGCGGTAATTTCTTCGCTGTGATTGACGAAATACAGATAATCCGCATATAACCAACTGAAAAACAAACTTTGTTCGCCGCTCTTGTTTCGACTTGTAAAATAGTGAATAGCATCGTCTGCGATGGCTTTGATTCGTTCCTCATCGCTTCCGTGCCGCTCGGAGTAATAGCGATTATATTCCTCTCTTTCTTCGGCGGTGAAATACTTTTCTTCATCAATTAAATCCGCAATCCCCAACGCAACCTGTTTCCAAGTCAGAGTTACCGACACGGTATCTTCGGGGCGTTCTCCGTCCAAAAACGAAAGGGTTAAGCCTTTGGATGAGGCAGTGAGTTCCCTATCGACAAAGTGTGCGCCGTAGGAAAAACCGTATTCCTGTTTCAGAAATTCGATAAACGCCCCCTCCGACGGGTTGGACTGATACGTTTCGTAGATACGATATTTGCCGTGCGACATTCCGCTCCCGTATTGCAAGCCCCATTCGATGAGCTGTTCTTCCCGCGGTTTTTCCTGCGGTGAAAGTATATCGAATAATGTAGGTTGAGGCTTTTCTTTCCGTTTCCTTCGGCTGATCGGCTTATCTTTGCTCGGTTGTTTTTTTTCGGTTTCCGCGCTTGCTTGTTTATCCGTTGCCTCGGCAACTTCTTTGCTCGGCTTTGGTTCTGCCACGATAGACAACGTTGGCTCTTTTTCCGATTGGTCAACGACTTCCGCGTGGGAACGTATGTGTTTCTCCTCGCCGTCCTCCATTACAACGACGGAATGATTTTCAAGGATTTTTTCTATATACTCGTCTGTAACATGATACGGAAAACCGCACATCGGTATGCGCTCGTCAAGCCCCACGTCCCGACTCGTCAAAATAAGGTCAAGTTCAGCCGCAACGGTTTTTGCATTTTCGCCCATCACCTCGTAAAAATCGCCTACCCGCATTAGGGTAACGGCGTTCGGGTATTTCTCCTGCGTCATCATATACAGTTTGTATAAAGGACTCGGTGACTTTTCCCATTCTTTTTTCGTATCTTCTACGGCTTCAGCCTCTGTCGGTTCGATAGGAGGAATAACGGGTTCGTCCGTTATTGTTTCCTCCTCCGTATCGTCTATTTCCTTCACTTCGCTCTGCTTAATTAGATTGGCTTCTTCTACTGAGTCTAAAATGTACGCCGACGTGATATATACCTGTTTGAAAAAATCCGCGTTCTCTTTTACGCTCCAAGGCAAACCGTGCAATTCGATTCCGTTGGGCTTAGGAAATCCTGTCCGACAATACAAGGAATATGCGATTCCCTCCGCAAATAATTTGTCAACCCCCTTATCGGAAACTATATAAGGATTTCGTTTCAGATATAACTTTACTTTGATGAGTACCTTTTCATAATTGCTTTCCGCTTCTTCCGATTGCTCTTTATTATTGAGAAAATCAAAACCCGTTAATAAGCGTTTGACGGGATAACTTTCTCGGATATATCTCTTTTCCCCGTAGGTATCGTCGGCATCGAATACAAAAAGGCGGTTTTTCTCTCTGTCGCAATACGGAATCCCTTTACTACCCGATTGGATCCGCCGGCCCATGGCGTTCCAATCCTCAAAACTGAAACACACGCCCGCGTCGGGACGGGCAAGGATTATTTGGCAGGCGTCGTATAATTCTATATGCGGATTTTGTGCCGCAAAACGATAGAAATTTTTTAATTTCTCTCCGTCCGCTAACAGTTCCGCAATTGCCGCATTTCTACTTGCGGACTTTTTTACTTCTCCCATACTCTGTTTGTTTCCTCCTTTTTCTCCACTTTTTCCCGAAGGCTTCATAATATACCCGACAGCGTTCCTTATACGTTGGAAAATAGATCACATAAAATGCCTCTCTTGCGCCCATTAAATATACCAAACGACAAATTTGCTCCATATTAAACGTTTCTTTTCGAGATAACTTTCTTTTGAATTTTTCCGTTGTCATATGTAACTTTTTCGCAACCTCTCGTTGGGTATAGCCATGCGAGTATATCCAACGCTTTAATACCCGCTTTTTTAACGCATACCTTCTTGCCCCATGGACATTGATATTTAACACAACTTTATTAGTAAAGATGTTTACCGACTTGTATGTATTTACGCTTAAACCCATTTAACGACTCCTCCTCTAAATCTATAATTTTTAGTAATTCTTCCTCTCCGACCGTATTATAAAGCATACGGATGGTTTCATATCCGACCCGACAGCCGCGCTTGATACATTGATAGGAACAGATTGTACCGCCCAAGGCGATAAAAAACTCGGCGCCGTTTCGGTATTTTTTACGTTTTGCCAACGTATTAAATTCACGTACTTTTAGTTTCATCTTTGTTTTCCTTTCAGAGAAACGATACCCTCTCACTTAAAAGCCACGGCAGAAGCCGCTGTGGGGGCAAATTATAAAAATTTTTTTAATTTTTTATAAATTACCTTCAATCGATCTCGAAGCGACGTCTTATCGATTCCCTATTCCCGCGCTATGTCTGTTTGTTTTTCTTCCTTAAAATAAATTTTTTCGATGAGCTGTCTTTGTTCCGATGTCAGTTCCGTCAGAGCTTTATGTAATCGTTCTGCTTCGATTTTTTGAAACACTATATCTTCTAAATCTAAATTTTTGTCGATAACGTCAAAACCGTGTTCTAACGACTTGTTTAATGACTGATGCCGCCGAGTCTCCTTGCGTTCGATTAGACGCGATTTATATTCTTCAAGTATATATTCATGAAGAATGTTTACATCGCATTTTTCCAACTTTTCCGCTGTTTCCTCATTCAACCATACGGAAATCTCTCTTTTTGTGCCGTTGTTAGTAGTAATAGTTGTTGTCAATTTTTTCATTACAAAATCCTCCGATTTTTGATTTTTTTTTGATAAATCGCAATCGGACGGATTTCGTCACAATATAAAAAACGCCCGACTACGAACGAACTAAATCGTAATCAGGCGTATTAAAAATGATTTCAAACACAAAAAACAACCTTGCCGGATTTATCTTTAAAGATAAATCCGGCAAGGTTGTGTCTCCCATGTCTCAAATTATTCATATATGTTCGTTGCTAAAAACAACTACTCATCCATTTTTCCTATTCGTATTTAGCTTCGTATTTAGATTCGTATTTAGCTTCTGTAAGTTGTCATTTACATAGCAGATCTCGTTATAGGGTTTGATAATATTGTTCACAGATTTCCTGTTTTTCCTGCTATATTTGCTTGTCTGACCTTCCTGCACTCAGCGTTGCACTCTGCCGGAACCGTTTCCTTCGGCGAGGCTTTTAACTTCGGTTTCATCTACAAGATTATAATCTCCTTCAATACTATGTTTAAGACAACTCGCAGCCACTGCAAACTCTATTGCTTTCTGCGGATCATATCCTTTCATCAGTCCATAAATCAATCCACCCCCGAAGCTATCTCCGCCTCCGACACGATCCACAATATGCATCAAATATTTCTTGCTAAAATAATATTCTTTTCCATCATATAGCAATCCGCTCCAATAATTATCGTTTGCAGAAATACTTTCGCGCAATGTAATGGCTATATACAGAAACCCAAACTTTTCTTTTAATTGTTTTGCCACATTTTTATACCCTTCGCGATTGAGCTTACCTTTCTCCGCATCGCTATTTTCGGAACAGATATTAAATACGTCTTTGGCGTCTTCTTCATTGGAAATACAAATATCCACATATTTCATCAAATTCGTCATCGTATTCCGCGCCTCCTCTCTGGTCCAGAGTTTCTTTCTATAATTGAGGTCGCAAGAAACCGTAAGTCCCTTTTTCTTCGCCTTTTTACAAGCGTCCAAACAAATTTCCGCAGCATTTTTTGAAAGCGCAGGCGTGATCCCTGTAAAATGAAACCACTCTGCCCCTTCGAAAATATGCGTCCAATCGAAGTCCTCTTTACGAGCCTCCGCAATCGCCGAATACGAACGATCGTAAATTACTTTCGACGGACGCTGACTGGCTCCTTTTTCCACATAATATATTCCGATTCGATTTCCGCCCCGAACGATATCTTTCGTATTTATCCCGTATTTTCTCAAACTGTTTACCGCCATCTGTCCGATCTCATGAGCGGGCAGTTTTGTCACGAATGACGCATCGACCCCGTAATTTGCCAGACTGACGGCTACGTTTGCTTCCCCGCCGCCAAACGTTGCTCCGAACTTCTCACTCTGAACAAACCGATTGTATCCTTCCGGAGCCAATCTCAACATCAATTCTCCGAATGTCACCACTTTCATTTTCTTAAAGCCTCCTCAACGAAAAAACTTCCGCCTACGGCAACAACCCTGTCATAAGCCAAGTATTCTTCCATATTTTCTTTATTGATACCGCCGGTAGGAATAAATTTTATCTGCGGAAAGGGCGCGCTCAGAGCTTTCAGAGCTTTCAGTCCCCCGTAAATATTTGCGGGAAAAAATTTTACCGTTGTAATCCCTAGATTTAACGCCTCCATAATTTCCGTTGGTGTTACACATCCGGGATAATACGGTATATCATTTTTTTTGCATTGCTCGGCGACATCTCTAGATAAGCCCGGAGAAACAATAAACTTTGCTCCCGCCGCAATCGCTCTTTTACATTGTTCTCCATTAATTACCGTTCCCGCCCCCGTTTTCATTTCGGGAAATTCCTTCACGGCAAGTTTTATCGCTTCTTCCGCATATTCGGTACGAAAAGTTATCTCTGCGCTATAAATTCCCGAAGCCTTTAATGCTTTTAGAATCGTACAGGTCTCTTCCAACTTTTTGATTACTACAACGGGAATATATTTTTCCATATTATACCCCCGAATAGGCAGAAAAACCGCCGTCGACAGGAATTATGGTACCTGTCACGAACCCGCTTGCGTTATCATCCGCAAGCCACAGTAAACAACCTGTCAAATCGGAAATTTCACCAAATTTCTTCATCGGCGTTGCCGACAAAATTTTCCCCGTCCGTGCAGTCGGGGTTCCGTCTTTATTATAAAGCAATTCTTTATTCTGATTAGTCACAAAAAAACCGGGCGCTATCGCGTTACAACGAATGTTACAAGGTGCAAAATGCACGGCTAACCACTGCGTGAAATTACTTATTCCCGCCTTTGCCGCCGAATAAGCGGGAATTTTAGTCAAAGGCCGATAGGCATTCATAGAAGAAATATTAATGATATTGCCTCCGATTTTAATCATGTCCATAGCAAATACTTGAGTCACCAAAAACGCGGAAACGACGTTAATGTCAAAGACAAACTTTAATCCACTTTCTTCCAAAGCAAAGAAATCTTTCGCATTTTCAAGTCCCGGAGTCATCGTCTCGTCATCGCATGTAGCCTTCGGATTATTCCCTCCGGCTCCATTAATTAAAAGGTTCACTTTTCCCCACTTTTCTCCTATAATCTTTTTTGCTTCTTCTATTTCTTTTTTATCAAGACAATCACATTTAATTGCTGTCGCATTTTTCCCGATTTCCGCAGCATATTCCGACGCACGTTCTTTATTTGTATCCAAAAGAGCAACCTTGGCTCCGCATTCCGCAAGCACACGCGCAAATTCGCTGCAAATCACTCCGCCAGCCCCCGTGATTGCCGCTACTTTATCTGTTAAATCTACTTTGAACGGTAACTTCATTTTCTCTCCTTTTTCACTCATTCGGACAGGCCGTTGAGATAGGTCACCCCAGCGCTTTGTCATACAAACCATAGCCAATGATTTCGATGGAATTTTCTAGTTGCGTAAGGTAGATATCCCCTTCTTTTGCACTTTTCAAAAAAACGTTTTTGTTTCTTTCTGATAAAAAAATAGCTCTTTTTGATTCTCCTAAAATTATACTCGCACTATTTAGTATTTCTCAAATGTTTTATTTGCCATTTCAATAAGTCCTTTCAAATAACCAATCGCATATAATCTCCCCAAAGTTTCATATCCCGGATTCTCGTTTTCTTCTCCCGCCATTGTAGGAACGTGATCCACACGAATATATCCATTAAATCCATTTGAAACATATCTACGGATACATTCTGCCATATCATTAACGCCGTTATCTTGAAATGTTTCATGAAAAGCATATGGATCACGTGCTGATATATCTCTAAAATGAACAAAAAACGTTTTTTCCTTAAAACGCTCTATTATATTCAGTACGTCTTCCCCCATTGCCGTGTAACAACCTTGGCAAAGAGTAATACCTAGATTTTTACTGGGAACTAAATTGATTGCTTTTTCTATTGCGTCGGCGCTTGTTAAAATCCTTCCAACATGTTGAATAGACGGCACGGGCGGATCGTCGGGATGAATGGCAAGTTTTACGTTTGCTTTTTCCGCAACAGGAACAATCGCTTTTAGCATATACTCCAAGTTATCCCAAAGTTGTTCCGCTGTAACCAATCCCACTTCCGTATATACATTCTGATTTATATCCGTATGTATGTATCCCGTAACTTTTGCCCGTCCTCTTTCACATATATCATATCTAGTACGAAACCACCCAAAATGCGCCATAAAATTAAAGCACATTACTTCTATGTCCAGTTTGCCCATATTTTCGATCAATGTACACATACGGATAATTTCTTCGTCCCGACCTTCAAGCCCCAATTTTATTTTTTGATTCGGTGGAGCAGGCTCGATTACTTTCAAATCAACCCCTTTATTTTTATATGTTTCTTTAAGTTCTTTCAATTTCTCAAAACTTTCCGCATACGTTTCAATTTCTCCATCGGGTAATCTCCCAACCGCATATGGAACGCCCAATTGACGCGCATATTCAAATTGCAACGGTTTATCCAATCTTAAATAATCTGCAATTTTCATCTTCTCTCCTTATAACGCCGTTTGCGTATCGTCAGGATCGCCTTCGCGAGCCAACTTATATTCGTGCGACCAATCGAGATCGCGGTATTTTTCACCGCGCGGATCGGTTTTTATCCACTCTACGAGCATATCAAGCATTTCTTCCGTCCAGGTCATTCTATCGATCTGTGCCGTAGTAAATTTGTTTGCCGCTATCATTTCAAAACCGAAATCGTCTTTTACATGCGTTTTCGCCGCGCCCTCTACCACTTCTTGTACAAGGTGCGAGGGAATAAACAACACGCCGCCTCCCGCGCCGTATATGATATCCCCAGGCAAAACGGTCGCTTTACCGATACGGGTTACGCCGTTAAAATCTTTCATGACAAATTCTCGGATAGGCGTAGGATCGATACCGCGATAATACACCTGCACGTCGGGCACCGCTTTCATTTGTTCGGTATCGCGAATACCGCCCCAAATCACACCACCACCCGTTTTGGTCTTTGTGCGAATCGCCGTCGTCAAATTACCGCCAAGGAACGTCCCCTTATAAATTTTATCATACATATCGGCAACTACGACGTCACCCTCTACAAGGCTGTCAATTACCCATTGATTGTAATTGCCCTTTCTATTCTCCTGCGCGCCGACCCCGAACATTACTTCATGCAAATCGGGACGGGTAGGCACGAATGTACATGTTACTGCACGACCGATAAGCTTTCTGCCATCGTCATGCAAGGTTTTCAAATCGCCTTCAAACTGGCTTTCATAGCCTTTCAAGAAAATAGGTTTCCAAAGCTCTTCCAAAGTCATTTTTCGCATCTCATCCAAATACTTTTGCGGAACTTTCGGTCTTCCATCGGGAAATCTTTCGCCTTTCCAAAGTGGTGTTAACTCGATAATATCTTCTCTGTTGTCAAATGTAATCATAATCTCATTCCTCCGTCTATAACAATATCTGCACCTGTAATATATTTTCCTGCTTCGCTACATAGTAAGAGTACTGCACCAACACAATCTTTGGGTTCCGCCGCATAACCTACGGGAATCCCAGCGAGTATTTTGCCTCTATATTCTTCATCCGCAAGTGCCACATCGTTTCTCGGCGTAACAAATACCCCAGGAGCAACGTTATTTACCGTAATCCCAAAAGGCGCTACTTGCTTTGCAATATTTTCAACCATACTTACAACAGCACATTTGGTTGCCGCATAAACCGCCATATCTTTATGCGGTTTATATTGCTGTACACTTCCTATTGTTACGATTCTACCAAACCCTTTTTCTTTCATTGCAGGATAATACGCTTGCATAAGTTTTAACGTACTCTTAAAATTAACAGTTAGCTGCGTTTCCATTTCCTCATCTTTAATTTCATGCCAAGGCGTTTTATATTGGACACTGGCATTGATAATAAGACAATCTATTTCGCCCGTCTTTTTGAATAACTCTTTCGTTTCTTTTAAATCCGATAAATCGCAAACAACGGCTTGCGCCGCACCTATTTCCGCACGGACTCGTTCAACCTTTTCCATACTATGAGAACCATGTACAATAACCTCGTCCCCTCGCTCTACAAAGGCTTGAGCCAGAGCTTTTCCTATTCCTTGTGTAGAACCCGTTATTAAAATTTTCATTATTAATCTCCTCTATCATTTAAAAAAATTTTAAACACACCCCCCGCAAAAGGATACTGTTTCAAATCCGTATTATAAGCCCCTGTCGTTACCAACAATTTCCGAAAATTTTCATCGATAAAGCATAAACTCGTTACATTAGGTACGGGTAAATATATTTTCCGCAAAATTTTCCCAGTCGTTCCGCTGATTTTTTCTATTCTCGAGCCTCCAAATAAGGCGACATACAAACTTCCATTTCCGTCTATTACCATACCATCGGGATTTTCTTCTCCCCAATCACGTAATATGCGGCTGTTTCGCAACTCATAATTATCATCGTAATCAAATACATATGTGCTATGTTTATACGTATCATTGAGATAAAATTTTCTTTTTTTTGTATTCCAAGCTAAACCGTTAGAATTGCCTATTCCCTCCAACAACACTTTAACCTTGCCGTGAGAATCGATTTTATAAAAGCATCCCTGCAATTCGGGGCTTATTGTTCCGATCCATAATGCACCGTCGGGTCCGATTTTTCCATCATTATATCTCTTTCCCTGCGGCTTTATGGAATAAAGAATATCGCAAGTCCCGTCTTTTTGCAATACATAGATACCTGTTTCACACGCAATATGGATTTTATCCTGCGAATCGATAAAAAGACAACCCGGTTGTTCTTTTAAGATAAAAGCCTTCTGCGTATTAGTAGATAAATCCAAGCAATGCAGACTTTTTCCATTAATATCGATCCACCAAAACTCTTCTTTGTTTTTTCGATACGTGGGCGATTCCCCGATAATACATAATGCTGATGAAACTATTTCGAAATCAGCCATCTTTCCGTACCGTTCCTTTTAGTAGTATCCCTCGTTCCAATTTTTTCAAATTTAACAATGTATTGTTTTCTAAATAGACCAAGTTATGTTCTTCATTCCAAATCTTTATTGTTTGCAAAGTTTCAGCTTTTACGGCGTCAAATTCGATTTGTCCATTGATTATTTTACCATTTTTACCGTCACGCAACGTATTTTTCCAGTTCCATTCCTTATTACGAATGAACGCCAAATATTGCGTTTCTCCTTTTAATACAAAACAATAGACTTGTTTATCGGACAAATCTAACGGAGCAAATTTTTCTTTCGAAAAATCGATACCCGACACAAGTAACGATAAAGGCTTGAAATATTTATATAAGTTTTTCGCCCCAACATATTGATTCCCCCAATGCCATATATTTCCTGCCCCAATACAACCTAAAAATAACGGGGTATATACGCAATCCACGAAAATCAAACCGTCGTTATCGTACATATAATATCGAAACGGTCCAGAATGACAATCATTCACTGCTCCTGTTTCTGCAAGAAATAATTTTTGATTATTTTTCATTGCCTGTTCTTTTAATAAAGAGCTGGACTTTTTTATCGCCTCTATCGGATTTTCGCACACTTCTTTATAACCAGCACCTTGGTCCAAATAAGAGTGAAATTGAAACCAATCGAAAAGTTCAAAACGGAAGCTCTCGTATAATTTCGCAACTTGAGAACAATCCAAACTACCAAAAGAATTCAATATCAAAGCATTAGGAAACAATTTACGTGCATTTTCAGCCATACAACAATTCCAATCGTTCAGTTCTTCCATGTTCACGCTTCCATGTCCATAATTATTCATTTCATTCCAAAATTCAATTGCATAAAGAGCTGGATTGCAAGCATAACGCAGTTGATATTCACGCAATTTCAACAGCCATAAATTTCGATATCTTCTTTCATTAATCCAGGCGGAATCGGTAACGATTTCGCCCTGATACGTATGATAAAAATCAAAAAGATTACTACCCTCAATAGCTTGTCCTTCCACCACGATATTTTGAGGTATTGAAACAAAATGACGCAGTTTTTCAATAGTCAGTTTAATACGGACTTTATATTTATTGGCAATTTCAAATACTTTGTCCAACTTTGAAAATTGTTTATAATCATATTCTCCAAGCTCCACTTTGTCCGGAGTAAAATACGAACTTCCACCCCAAATCCGAATTAGGTTCACTCCGTTTCCAGCACATCTTTTTATCCAGCTTTCGTATTGTTTTAGTCCTAAAAACACAACCTTGTCATTTGTTTTAAATTCCACACCCTTGCTTTCTTTGAAAGAGTCTGGATACGTAAGATTAATACCTATCGGCAAAAAATACGTTCCATCGTCTTTCCAAGCCTCACCTCGATCTATTTTCAATCGGCTTTGAGCAGACGAATCAACAACATTAAATTTCTTCGTTTGAATAATGCAATCGTTTTCGTCATAACACTCCATGAAATATTCCCCACTCTTTTCAGGGCAAAAACGAATTGTCTTTTCCAACTTCTTTATCTCTTTGATCTGTTCGTATCCGTGTTCATCATAACAAATTTCAATCGGCTGATGCATAAACGGATAGACTGTCTCGAAATCACCGTCCCGATAAATGTATGCTTTAACGACTTTTTCATTCACCTTAATATCTATAACGACGTTTCTTTTAAACATTACACTTCATCCTTTTTTACTTTTACTTGCTAAATTAATATTCTCTATAAAATTTTTATATAATCAGAAAAATATTTCTTGTATACAAGCACTTGAAAAATCAACCTTTATCGTATTTTGTTCTCCGTTTTCGAGAACGGAGAACAAATTGTTTATCTCGCCTTATCCCAAACGTTCCAAAATCTTTTTTCTCACATTGTAAAAAAGCTTGCTATCTGTTTCGTAATCGGTAAAGCTTCTACAAAGTTCTTCAATACAAGATAAAACGAACGCTTTATCTGTTTTTCCAAGCGCATATAAAAGCTCGAAATCCTCCATTGCCATACGTTGCACGTGTGCGCGCACACTGTTCCAAGGTCTTCCGTCTTGCCCGGGATACACGATAAACCCGTCGCCGGCTTGCAATTTATTATTCCCACCCGCGCCTAAACACGTGTTCTTTTCAAACATTGGCGTATGTACGTTATACCCCCAACACAAAAATCCTTTCAGTCCGTATTTATAACAAAGCCAAATAGGTAATCTTGTAGTAGCAAGCGGCAAATCGATAATTCTTTTCATCGCTCTTCCAGCAGGGAATGCGCACGTGTAAATCCATATGTTTGCGCCCTTTTCCTGTTCTCTTCGGTACTCCGCCAACTTCGCTTCATAACTCACTTGCTTGGATACCATAATATCTACGTAATCTACGGCATCAAACGTTTCCACAGGGTCGTTGATTTTCACATCCGGCAAATACGCTTTCACGATCCTGCTTACCAATGCGTACGAATCCATACTGTATTCTTGCACCTCGTCTAGTATGCATTGCAAGTATTTTTCTCCCCAACCGTTCCGTTTCAAGCACTCCGAACAACGCTTATAATACAAATGCAACTGTCTTTGCGCTTCTTCGGTTTTTACGTCCAACTCGTTCCACTTGAGATACAGCTGCGGCAAATTCCAAACCTTCCATTTGATCGCAAATCCTCCCGTGATATACTTCATGCCCATTTCCAGTGCAAGATTTCCTACTATTTCCGCTTCCGTAAAATCGAAATCCACCACCTTTCCCATTTCATCACAAACGGGCTTTCCCGCTGGAATCATCAAATAATCGTTCCGTAAATCCAACTGATTACGGAGATATTCTTTCAATATCTCTAAATGGGCCTCCGACCATGTTTCAACATTGTGGTGCTTTGCTACGTTATCGCAAAACAACCAATTCGTTTGGCTTAAATTCGCAGATTCAAGCGAAGGTATCACCAAAGAATATATCTTGATTTTTACTTGTATATCCAAACGGTTCTCCCCGATTTCGACATGCAGAGTTTCAGTATACTCACCTGTTTTTGCCGTCTTTGCCACGTCCAAACGAGCAAATAACGCAACTCTTCCTCGCTCCAACGTTTCGTTTTCAATCGGGCGACAAATTTCATACACGTCGAATGGTGCTTTTTTGGTAACAAAATCTTTTACTTCTTCGTAGTTCGTTGTCGTATATAATTCTTTCGCGCAATTTTCGGGTACATGGGCGGGCAAAAGTTGAAAAAGCGTAAGCTTGCCGACTTGGTCACCCGTAAACGAATACGTAATTCTCTCTGTTTCTTTTGCTTGATAATCGGTTAAAATCTGGAAACATTCGCTCGAATTTTTCGCAACGTATAAATTCACGTTTTTTGTGCCGTTTTCTTGCATTTGATCGGGATATATCCACTCCATTGATGAGTATATCTCACATTTCATAATTTTTTCGCTCCTTTTATACAATTACACTTGTAGAACAATCTTTCGTGGAGATTACGTATTCTCCGCTTGCATACGCTTTTTTCATATCCAGATCCAAATAAGAGAACGCAGATTTATCCAACGTAAAGCATATCGTTCTCTTTTGCCCCGCTTTCAGTTTTACGCGTTTAAACGCTTTCAAAAGCTTTTCGTAAGGCACGATGACACTATTGGAAAACGAACAAGAAGTAAAAATCAATACCGATTCTTCCGTATCTTGCGCACCGTCGTTACTCAACGTTACTTTTACTTCCACTGTAAACTCGTCCGTCTTTTTTGCCTTAATCGAATGATAGGTGATAGGTACGTATCCCAACCCGTCTCCAAAAGTCAAAAAGGCTTTCGGGGAAGACAACACGTAATCCTTACCTGGTTTTTCAATCGTCCCAGGCTTTTTCCAAAAGTTTCCGCGCGCCGATTTTCTATGGTTGTAATTACAAGGAAAATGTCCGTTACTTCTGGGGAAGGATACGCACAGCTTTCCCGTAGGGTTTACGTTTCCGAATAATATATCCGCAAGTGCAAGCCCGCCCATTTCGCCCGGATACCAAGCTTGTAATACGGCGTTCGATTGTTCAAATTCATTTACGATTACATTCGGTCTCCCCGTGAACAAGGTCAAAACCAAAGGTTTTCCCGTATTTTTCAGCGTTTCAAAAAGTTTTCTTTGCGCTTCGGGAATTCGGATATCGTGCATATCAAAATTTTCCCCGCACAAAACGGGTTCATTCACGATTTCATCGCACAAACCGCCCCCGCAATATCTACCGCTATCTCCGCACGCAAGAATCAAAACGTCCGCCTGTTTTGCTGTTTCCACCGCTTCTTTTATCATTTCTTCCGACGTTTGAAGAAGCCGTGTACCTTGTGCAAACAATACATTTTCTTGCCCCAAATGTTCCACTAATCCATCGTAAAGCGTTTTTGGCGTAGTATCATTCGTGGGATAATACGTATATCCGCCAAGCGGCGCAAATTGTGCACAAGGACCGAATACTGCAACCTTTTTAACTTCCTTCTTCAAAGGCAGAATCCCGTCGTTTTTCAATAAAACGATACTTTGTTCTGCAGCTTTTCTTGCTAAAGCCAACGACTTTTTATTCTTCTTTAATGTACGGAAATTAAAAGCTTTGCCATCGAATAATCCAAGTTCGAATTTAAGTTTTAAGATACGAAGCACTGCACGATCCACAAGTTTTTCATCAATCTCGCCACATTCCACCGCTTTTTTAAATTCGTCCGCATATCCAAACATCGTCGGTGCCTCAATGTCCAGCCCCGCCGTAAGCGTCATTTTTCCGATTTCTTTCTTATTATCCGAACAATGTTGATACCAATTAAGCATCGTCAAAGCGTCCCAATCGGAAATCGTCGTGCCTTCAAAATTCAACTCTCCGCGCAGTACATCATTCGCCCAATATTTCGACACATGCAAAGGTACTCCGTCCATATCGTGATAAGCAAGCATAATCGACTTTGCTCCTTCTCTCACGCAATCCTCAAACGGCGGCAAAATTTGCTCGCGCAGATCTCTCTCGCCGATGTGTACCGAAGATAAATTAAGTCCGTTTTCAGGCATACCATAGCCCAAATAATGCTTAACCGTAGCTGCAACGCCCTGCGATTGTACACCGCGTACGTATGCCGCCCCCATTCGTCCGACCAAGTATTGGTCTTCACCATAATTTTCCTGTACTCTCCCCCAACGTAATTCTCTGATTACATCTACGTTCGGCGCAAAAACTTGCCGAAAACCGTTAGTATACGACTCACGCCCGATAACTGCGGCTATTTCCTCGACCAACGACTCGTTAAAAGTACAACCAAGACCAATATTTTGCGGAAAACGCGTGCAATTTTCGCGAATCAATCCATGCAAGGCTTCCCCCATAACCATAACCGGAATGCCCAACCGCGTTTTGGTTAAAGCGTATCTTTGAATGGTATCGATTATTTTTTTAGGCAAGTTGACCAAATTAAACAATGCGCCGAAAAAGCGTTTTGGCTCTTCTCCGGCTTTAATTGCATTATAAACGTCGTATATATCACTCGACATATCTCGACTATAATTCGCCACGTGCATTACGTGCATTTGATCAATTTTTTCATCCAAGGTCATACGTGAAAGCAAATCGTCCGCTCTTTCCTGTATACTTTTTGCTTTATCCTTATAAGCGTGTACCATTTTAACAGTCCTTCATTTTATTAGCATTTTTTGCGGAAAAGCGTTTTTTATCAACGCCTTTCCGCATTCAACTTTCTTTGTTCATCCCTTTTATCGGGAAGTTATATTGTTATTTTTGCTAAATAATCGGTAATTTCCGTAGCATCGGTGGTATAGCCCCAATCAGTGAACGTCGCAGACCCGAAAATCGTGGACAGCCCCACTTTCACCGTTCCCGTTTCACCAACGATATCAGCAATCGTATCGGTACTCCAACTGAACTTCGTCGTTTCGCTTATCTCCAAAACTTTCGTATCATTTAAGAACATATAATATGTTCCTTTTTTATAAATCAACGTCATTTTAATCGTTTCTTCACTCTTTTCCACGTTACAAGAAGGACTGGTTTCAAAGCCTTTCCACCCCCACGCCTCGCCGTTCTTTTCACGGGAAACGTAGATATCTTTTTGACCAGGACGCCAATTGAACAGGACGTGATTTGCGTTCGCATCACCGCGCGTGCCTACCACAAACCCGACTCCGCCTCCGGCAACCAGCGCTTCCTTACTCAATTCGGCATAGATCATAAAGTCTGCGTCCTGCTCAATCTCTATCCCCTCAAAGAAAAACGCGCCGTTGTTTGCACTCGAAAGAGTAAGCTCGCCGTTTTGATAAATGCTTGTTGCGGAAGAATATATATCCGTATCGACAATCGGTTTCGCCAGACTACCCAAGAACGCCGCAATTTTCGTAGCGTCCGTGGTGTAGCCCCAATCGCTAAACGTTGCCACCGAACCCAAAACCGACAAACCGATCTTTTTGGCGCCTTCTGCCCCGATAATACTTGCTATACTGCCGCCGTTCCAACTGACCTCCGTCGTTTCGCTGATTCCCATCACCAGCTTTCCGTCTATAAACATATAATACGTATTATTGTTATAGACGAACACCAAATTCGAAGCCTTCTGCTCTACGCTACAAGATAAATCGGGTCCGGGATTTCCAGTATCCCTCGAATCAAATCCTTTCCATGACCAAGAAGAAGCAACCGATTTATTTTCCATACGGACTACGTAGATATCGTTACTCTTCCAACGCCAGTCAAACAACATGTGATTCGCATTGTTATTAGCCAACGTACCTACGGCAAAACCGACGCCGTCGGCATTTTCTTCCATCTTCGCCAAGTCTGCATACATCATAAAGGCTTCCCCTTGCGCGACCTCTGCGCTTTTGAAGAACACGGCTCCTTGGTCACCCGTTTGTACCAGCGAATCACTCGTTACGGTGAAACCGCTGCCCAAATTCGAATAAATATCGTCGCTAACTGCGGGTTTTTGATAAACGGGACCGACTGCTTTAAATTTCGCAATATATTCTTTATGTTGTTTCACCGTCAAATCCGCAGTCGTGAAATCAGTTGCCGTTTCCGCATATTTGAGCTCTGCCGAATTTTCACGCTCGAACCAACCAAGGAAGTTATAGCCGTCTCTTTCGGCAGGATCTTCGGGTGCGGTGAATTCACTGCCATAAGCAACCGTTTGCTCATCGGCATTGCCGTATGCGTAGATAAACGTTACCGTATAATTGTTGATATAGTTTTTCAATTCTGTTTTCTGAGCCTCTGTCGTCGCGGGAAGCTCCATAACCGCCAACGCCACGTCGGCAATAGACAAATTGGTTACCGCAACCGAATTTACATCCTCGCTTGCGTTATCGTGCGTATATTGTACGTCGGTTCCGTCACCGTCCCAATCGATATACCCAACCGCCGTCAATTCTCTGTTATAGCTGGTTTTAGGGATGCCCGTAAGATACGCCGTCGCTTCCATATATCCGTCTTTATTTTCCGCCCACACCGTAGCGGTAATGTTTTCTGCCTGCTCTACCGCTTGCTTACTGTGCGTTACAACGTTAATCGCATCCTCATTATCCAACGTTAACGTTTCGCCGTCCAACAAATCCGTAGGAATAATCAACGTACCTGCAACCGCATTTTCATCTGCCACAAAACGGTTATAGGTAGCCTTATCCGCATGTACGCCGAATTTGATTCCGTTATCGGTTGCGGATTCGCTTTCTTTATAACGGATAGACGCGCCGCTCATATCAAATATAGCCGTCGTACTCGGAGTCGTGGGCTCGCTCAAGCCGGTATTACCCAACAATAAAATTCCGCCGGTCGTCGATATGCTCATAATGATAAGTAAAGTCAAAATTTTTTTATTCATTTTCTTCATACCATTTCTCCTTTCTCAGTCTTGTTCATTCCACCAATTGTCATCCCAATTAGAATTCCAGTTTGGCTCCCATGCAGCACCTGCTCCGCTGGAAGTTATCACATCATCCTCTTCCAACAAAATAACTACCATTTCTAAATTGACATACTTCTTTTTCATCATAATTTCACCTCGTTTTTATAATTTTTATTGAACCCAAGGAGTAAACTCGTTATCTTCGTCTGTCTTTGAATCGGACTCGTCTGCTGCGCCGCTTTCGGAGCTTGCAGACTCGTCTTCATCGTCGGACGAAGATGTTAAGGAAGAGCTTTCGCTCTTCCCGGTAGAAGCAACCGATTCCGACGCAGTTGATTCTGAGCCGCTATTTTGCGACGAATCGTTATTCAGGCACCCGCAAAACAACACCGTCGCAAAAACCAACACCCATGAAATAATTAGTTTTCTTATTTTTGCCACCTCCCTATCTTTTTCTTATTCATTTCGAGCTAATTAAAGAAAAACCTTTGCACGCTTTATCGCAGCGTGCCCGTTTTTATATAACTTACGTTTTTTAAATTTTTAATCTGAAAAAACCAAATTCCAAATGCGTAAAAAAGCCGTTTCTCTATACCTGTACAACGTATATCCAACTTCCTTTTTGAAAAAACGAATGCCGCTATGTTATTCCGTTACGTATTGTGTAATTTCCGTAGCATCGGTGGTATAGCCCCAATCAGTGAACGTCGCAGACCCGAAAATCGTGGACAGCCCCACTTTCACCGTTCCCGTTTCACCAACGATATCAGCAATCGTATCGGTACTCCAACTGAACTTCGTCGTTTCGCTTATCTCCAAAACTTTCGTATCATTTAAGAACATATAATATGTTCCTTTTTTATAAATCAACGTCATTTTAATCGTTTCTTCACTCTTTTCCACGTTACAAGAAGGACTGGTTTCAAAGCCTTTCCACCCCCACGCCTCGCCGTTCTTTTCACGGGAAACGTAGATATCTTTTTGACCAGGACGCCAATTGAACAGGACGTGATTTGCGTTCGCATCACCGCGCGTGCCTACCACAAACCCGACTCCGCCTCCGGCAACCAGCGCTTCCTTACTCAATTCGGCATAGATCATAAAGTCTGCGTCCTGCTCAATCTCTATCCCCTCAAAGAAAAACGCGCCGTTGTTTGCACTCGAAAGAGTAAGCTCGCCGTTTTGATAAATGCTTGTTGCGGAAGAATATATATCCGTATCGACAATCGGTTTCGCCAGACTACCCAAGAACGCCGCAATCTTCGCAGCGTCCGTGGTGTAGCCCCAATCTACTACTGCCGCAGCACCATAAAGGACGGATAATCCCACCTTAACGTTACCGCTTGTTCCGACGATTCCGCCGACCGTATCGGTACTCCAAGAGAACGTTGTGTCTTCGTGGATACTCATCATCAGTTCACCATTAAAGAACATATAATATCTGCCGTTACTGTAAACGAGCATCATTTTCACAGTTCCCTCGCTCAAAGCATAATTACAAGGATACGGAGTACCGTCAAAACCTCTCCACTTCCATACACCACTTTCTTCTTCACGGGAAACGTAGATATCTTTATGACCAGGACGCCAATTAAACAATACGTGGTTTTCATTCGTGTTGCCGAGCGTTCCTACCACAAAACCAACGCCTTGCGCGTAAACGTACTCTATTTCCGCTTCTACCATAAACGATTGACCATAAGGAATTTCCACGTCGTCAAACACTTCCGCCCCTGCATCATCGGCGGCAAAAAGTACGTAATCGCCAACGGACGTTACAGATGTATCGTTATAAAGCGCCGTTCCCAAATCGTAGGGCGTTGCGGTGCACAAGCCGACAATGTTTTCGATTTGCGACCGAGCTTGTTTCCCGAACGCCGCATCGATATTTTCGTAACGCGCGCCGCCGACGGGATACCTCGAATGCCTGCCGTCATAGGTACAGAACCCGACTTTATATTCGGCGTCGGCAGTAAATGCGGCATTAAATTCGGATAACAAGAGATTGGCTTTTCCGATGCCGTCAATGGCCACGTACAAACGACCGTCCGACACTGCCATTTCCACCCTTGCACCGTCCAAATAATCCACTTTGCCGGGATTAAGTATTTTTTGGCCGGTAGCAGACCTATAGATGGCGTATTTTCTCCACGCAACGGTGGGAATTAAATCCCAAGTATAATTCCGAAGCACGCACAAGCCTTCCTCTGAAAGATAAAACTGAACGTTTTCTCCGTTTGCCTCTACGCTAAATCCGTCGAGGTCGTAATTATAAAAGTCTGCCGCAATATACGCCGAATCCGACGCGTTTTGGAAAACAAACCACTGCGTAACTTGTCCCGGCACCGTATTAGCAGATCGATTGACGAAATCGAAATTCATATGTCGGATATCTGACGACGCAAGATACGGTTTATCCGTCAATTGAATATTTTCCGTCAAATCTTCTGTAAGTGATACGGGAATTCCCCCCAGATAATTCCCCACAAAAACGGTATATTCTCCCGCCTTCAATTTTGCCTCGAAACCTCTGTCAGCACTTGCAACAATCTCATATCGTTGCGCGGAATCCGTCTTTCCGACGATAGTAATTGCACCGCCAATGCTTGCTCCGTCCATCAAATATCCTTTATATGTTACCGCCTTTTCCAAACGTTCGAACGAAACGGTTAATTGAATATCTTCCGTGATATTTTCCAACGTGTACACGCCGTTGACTGCGTTTGCGCGCACGGTTTCGGTGATATCTTCGCCGTTATATAGTACAGACGAAACCGCATAGCCGGAGTCGCTCACGATCATCGCGCCCACATTCGCACCACCGACAGCATAATCGTTTTCCAGCTCGACGTAGCCACCAACCGTGGACGTAACGGCTTCAAGCTTATAGATATCCAAGCTGTTGAGTTCCGCAGAAAGCTCTTGTTCGTTTAACGCCGTGAAAGAATATTCTTTATAATCTATATACGTATTGAGGTTAAAAAGTCCCGCATATACGTTACCCATAATAAAATCAAGTTTTTCCGAATACAAATATTGTCCGTCCACAAAATAATGGATCGTATCCTCGGCTTTCAAAATCTTAAAACGAACACCCGAGGTTCCGGGCGTTTCGCCGTCTGCGAAAGCAGGATTGTCAACGGTGGTTTTGGTTATCTGCTCCCAATATTGATGCGCTTCTGTTAAAGTAATCAGACTGTAAGCGTTCAATGCGTTTCCGCCGTCTTGCGCTTGCGTTAAACGCGCGGCACGCATATCCAGCATCATGGCATAATAATTCCCGTTGGTACCCATTATGAAGAATCCCGCGGAGTGTCCGGTGTATTTGGAAGACCCGGAAATCGGATACATCGTTACTTCCGCCGTGAAACTTTCCGTAAGAGCGTTACGGAAGAAAATGGAATTGAATTCTTCCCCTGTACTGATGGAAAGCACGCCTTCGTCTAACTTTTCCAGATCCCAATTACCCGTTTTTGCAACGCCGTTATACGAATCGCCGACAACCGCGTCGGGTGCGTCCACGTCCGTATAGCCGTTTGCATCGAACTCATAATAGTTTTTCATATGATTTAAAGGCGAAAGCGGAACCGTCCAAAGAGGCGTTTGCGAAGTACTGCCTTTCAAAACGGGTCTATAGAAAGGATATAAAAATACCTTTTGCGGATATGCGTCCGCTGTGGCATCGATTCGAAGTTCCGACCAAGGCACGAACAATTCAAAAACTGCCCCCACTGTTGCGCCGCTGTTAATGATTCCGTCTATGGTAATCGCCCGCTTCATACGTTCGCACGTAGAATACATCTCTCCGCCATAATCAAGCATAAATGCGTGACGCAAAGTCCAATCCTTATCAGCGATAACGGTATCCGTTTCATGCACATAGTAATAAAACTCCAAGGTGGAATTCTTCGCCTGATGCATTTGACCGCTGTAAATGATATTGTCGTCTTGCACCTTTACACCCATATACACGCCGTATTCAGTCGTGAATGCGGTAACGCTGAAAGCGGGCATCGTATTATTCAAGTCGGCATAAAAATGATTGGCGAACCATTTTTTATCTGTCCATACCGATTCGTCCAGTTTTCCGTCAATCGTAATATTCGGATCATTTTCCCCGTCGTAATCGGTGGTATAGGAATATTCGTAGGTATTCTCTGCTTTGTTTATTTTGATTTCGTCACCACAACTAACCGCAGCTAATGAAAGACAAATTAAAAACAATGTCGATAAAACGGAAAGAAGAACTTTTCTCATTCTACTCATAACTATGCCCTCCCAAGTACCGCAATTTCCGTAAGTTTTAATTGCGTATTCACATTTCCAAGCTTATCGTACACTTTCAATCTATCGCTCTTCGCTATGGTAAAAGAAATTGCCGTTACCGAGATTTCGTTAAATTCCGCAACCGCCGGCGCACAATTTTTATATTTATCAGAACTTTCGCCCGATACGTCATAGTACGTCGCAGGGAACATCAAATCGGAAATCACCGCAAAATCGTAAGCTTTCGACATCCAGTCTGCCTGCGCCGCAACTTCGAAGGTAATCGTTTTGATTTTCGAGAATGCATCAAATTCGTTAAAGGCATTAAACACCATCACCGAAACGACCGTAACAGGTTTTTCAAAGCGCAAAGTAACCGTTACGTCGGTATCGGTAGAAAGCACCTGCGTTTCATTGTAAGCGTAATAAGGAATTACTCCGTCGTTGAGATACTCTTTACCAGTGCCACTACTCACGGATACCGTGGCTTTGGATGCAATATTCGAATATTCGCCTGCGACCTCGGGCAACCACTGTAAAGATCTACTCGGTCCGTTTGCCACCATTACCGTTTCCCCGTTCACTTCGCGGAAAGTAATTCTATCGGCATGAATGAAACGCTCGTAGCCGTAATAATCCGTACTTTGATGCGCATGATAAATAACAAAATATTCCTCTCCGTCGAATACGAAAGAGTGATGTCCCGTCCCTTTAAAATTATTGGTCGATACACCAGAAAGAAGCGGATTCCCTACGGAAGAGTCTACGTAGCGAAAACTTCCGAGCGGCGACATACTCTTCGCCTGTTGCACCGAATAGTCCTGTGCAAGATAGTCACCCGAGGAAACGGTGAGAAAATACTCCCCGTTATATTTAATCATGTGCGGTCCTTCGATAAATTCAAAACCGGCTTGCCCCGAACATTGTATATCTTCCGTGATAGCCGCTTTTCCAGTGCCGCTTACCACTTCGGTATATCCCTTATGTAAAAGGCAGGTAAGCGTATTGTAATCGGGCGTTTTCCAATCCAACATTTTGATTCCGTAAATACTGCCCTTCCTTGTCGCTTTCAAATAAAGATATAAACTCCCGTCGTCGTCTTGGAACGCACCGACATCAATCACAGGAAAAGTACTGTCTAAATCGTACGCCGCCTGAAAGTTTATGCAAGGTACGTTTTGCACAATCGTTTCCCCGTCAACTTCTACCGTTTCTTGTCTGGATAGGGGCGCAAACGGTCCCACGGGCGTATCCGATGTGGCAATTCCCACATAATTTCTATGATCGCGTGGATACTGCGTGTTATCGCTATCCTTATCCCCTTCCTGCTCCTTCAACTCGCCGCTGGCATATAATTTCGAAGGCATATTATAAAACATATAATATTTTTGTTCGGACGCATTGTACAGCACTTCGGGAGCCCAAGGCACACGCAACGTCCATTCTTCCCAGTCGCTTTTCCTTCCAATTAAAGAGTATCCGCGTTCACTTCCGCATACGCTCCACGTGCTTAAATCTTTCGAACGGTAACACCTGACCGCAAGCGCTTCCACGTCTTCATCGTAACCGGTAAGCCCCGACAAGCCGTTCCAACCGTAATGAGAATACAAGCCGCCCGTAACGTATACATAGTAATAACCGCCGTATTCCGCGTCTTGTTCTTTAGAAACGTAAATCACGCCAGGGTCACTGCCAACCGCGTCCATTTGATTATACGAATATAATTCGTTATTGAAATTTCCGTCCGCATTCAAACCCGTTGCATAATCAAGATACACGCCGTTTCCGTCAAGACTTACGCCCATATCCTGATTACATCCCGAAAAACAACTCAAAGCGAAAATCGCAATCATTAAAAATATTAAAAATTTTTTCATTTTTTAATCTCCAAATTATTCCTTATATGCCTTGAGTGCTCGGTTGGAAACTTCCGTGTATCCATAAATATAGTCATCAAACGTCAACGTGCCATAACGAACCTTTTGGTTCAACGGGTTTGCCCAATTATCAATCCACGCACGATCGGGCATATACCACCAATCGCCCGGTTTGGAAACAGCGGAAGATTCCAACACCGCCATCGCACTCGACTTACCAATCTTATTTGCAAGTTTGTCGATTGCCGTTGTCTGATCGGCTTGCTGAGCAGAAACATACCCGTTGTCCGCCGCATATTTTTGCCCCTTCGTCATCAACCATTCTACAAATTTTACGCTTTGATCTTTGATAGGCGTACCTTTTCTAATCGCTACATAGTAGCCGAGCGAATGCGTTGCAGCTTTACCCATTGCAGCAACTTCATCGGTGTAAGGATCTGTGTCGGTATATTCTTTATATACGGGAAGCGGCGCAATACCCCAATCGAAATCTGAGCTGTCCTGAATCAACTTATAGTTGGAATAATATTGCACGAGCATTGCCAAAACGCCCGAAGAGAAATATTGCACGGAAGTCGTTCCATTAAACGCACTGGGATAAGGACAAATATTTAAACCGCCCTCTCCCGCAAGCATACAAAACCGTTTGAAAGCCTCTTGCGTACAGGGAAGTTCCTTGAGAACGTCCGCTGCCTCTTTCTGCTCTATATCTGCACGAACGGTCGCTTTTGTTCCATTCACTGTATAATAAAAGTCAGTATCGTTTTCCGAATTGTAAGAGATTGTATCTCCGACATTAGCATCAATTACATCAGCAAGTTCAATCGTTTCGCCCGCCGCATAATTCGTACCCGTATAAAGTCCCGTATACGTTTTCCCCTCTTTTACGATATAGTTAGGAACAGTGGACGGAAGCGAATAAGTGAAATCGCCGTTGCCCGTCATATCCTGTAAACAGTCGCCGCCGACCGACCAACAGTAGTTAAACCACCATTCGGTATAATAACCGTAATCCGTCGTAGAAGATTTATTCTTCGTTTTCGTCATCAACATACCTAAATCTTCGATTTCGTCCCAACTACAAGAGATTCTGTCGTTAAACACCAAAACGCTTCCCGTAGGATATCTCCACAAAGAGCCCGAAAAATCACTACCGTCACAATAATAAGGGTTATTACTACGGAAATAGCCTTTTGCGGGAATGTCTACCGTAAGCCCGTAATCGGCTTTTTTCTTACCGTTATAGTCGGCAAGAGTGCCGGCGTTGAATGCGGCAATATCTTTTGCGTCTACACTGATACAAACCACGCCTGCCGCTTCCAGCGCCGTTTTATTGTAATACAATACGGTCGGATCGTTTACTGCCGGCAAACCGTATAAAGCATCGTCGGCATTCGACGTGGTATTCTGAATATCATAGTGATATCTTGATTCTTGGTCCTTGTATAAACCTGCAAAAACATTATCCGAAAACAATCCTGTCAGATCCGTCATATTTCGCGTATGCTTTTTGAAATATTCGTCCGAACCGATAACCACGTCCGGTCCGTTGGAAGACGGAAGCACGTTGCTAAGCTTTCCGTCTATTCCCCCAGAATTAACCGGCATACCCATAACTTTTACATTATCTACGTCTCCCTGCGTGTTATTATATTCACGAATCATTCCGGAAAACAGTTCCAAAATTTCCTGCGTCCCCGTATACATAAAATCAAGCGTAGCTTTTCCACCCGCGCCGTCACCGCAACCCGTTGCAAATAAAGTACTGCAACAAACCGCGGCGCATATAATTTTCGTTAAAATTTTGCTTTTCATAATTTTACTCCTTGATATAATATTTTTTTGAATATGTCATCCTTTCAGTCCAGCCGAGAATGATATACCCGAAATAATTTTATCCTGAAAAATCATATACAGAACCAGAAGAGGCATGACCCCGAATACTGCCGATGCGGAAACGACCGCTTTATCAGAATACCCTCCGTTAAAGAACGATAACGCAAGCTGTATGGTGTATTGCTCGGGATACCTCAAATAAATCAACGCAGTTGAATAATCGTTATATGTACCGATGAAGCCTAATACCAACTGTGCGATCAGAGCAGGTATTCCCAAAGGTATCATAATCGACGTAAATATTTTCAGTTTTCCACAACCGTCAATTCTTGCGGCGGCAAGCATATCGTCTGGTATCCCCTTAAAATATTCACGCAAAAACATCACTGTGCCTACTGTACCAAAGCACCCGGGAATGAGCATTGGCAAGGAAAGTCCCGAACCACTCGTCCAACCATAGGAGTCAAACAATACATATGAACTCGACATACTCACACAACCAGGCACCATAAGGGTAAAAATCATAAAATAATAAATCTTTGATCTTCCGGGATAATCCAATTTGGCGAAACCGTAAGCAGCAAACGCTGAAACAAAAACCCCAACAAAAACGGGAATCGTTGCATAAATCAAACTATTGAAAAAAGAAGCCACAAGATCTATGCCGATAGAAGAACTGTAATCAAAAATTCTTGTATATTGTGAAAACGTAACCCCCTGTTCCGGCCAAAACGTAAATCCGATCGCATTGGCTTCCGCTGATGTTTTTACCGAATTAATCACCAACACATAAAAAGGTAAAATCGTTACCGTCAACAAGAGAATCAATGCCATAATGGATAGCGGGTTAAACTTACTCATAAACGGATAAGTCGTATGTTTATATACGTCGTCCTTTTCGAATATGTGTTGAAATATCGCCATCAAAACGGCAAGCATAACACAAACACAACAACCGATTATTGCAGTTTCTCTTACATGATACCCAGGTTGCGACGCAAATAACATTCCAAGCCCAAAAAAGCACGCACTAAAAATAAGAATCGGCGTTGCAAAAAAGTGAACGATTTTATAAACGGAATGAAATTTATTTAATTTCTTTCCACAAGAAATATCCTTAAAAATCATAGCACACCCACTTCTCCTGTAACTTAAAATTGATTCGCGTAATAATGAAAATTATTATTGCCAAAATCCAACCGAGCGCCGAACCAATTCCGTATCCGAACTGATAAGAATTTCTGAAAATCATATTATACATATAAACTACCGTAGTATTCCAAGCATACAGCGTTTCCGTCCACATCGGCGTAAACATTGTACTATAACCGAATTGATAGTAAATATTCATTTCCTGCAAAGCACCGATTAAACGCATTGTAACCAAGTATCCCAACGTGGGCGTGATGGCAGGAAAAATAATTTTTCTAAATATTTGTCCCTGCGTCGCCCCATCGATCATTGCCGCTTCCGAATAGCTTTCATCTACTCCCGCAAAAGCCGCTTGCAGCAAAACAGTAGCGTATCCCAAACCCGACCAAACACTTACCAAAACCATACAAGCACTGAACAGGACGGGACTGCCTGTCAACCACGGAACCGATTCAAAATTTAAAGAAGTCAACCATTGATTGAATACGCCCGATTTTTCATCGTAAAACATTTTGAATACGATTGCGACAATCGAAACAGAACAAACGGTGGGAATAAAGAACACGGATCGAAAAAATCTCCTTGCAAATTTAATTTTGTTTAATTGATAAGCGATGAAAACGGCAATAGCCAACCCAATCGGCACCGTAAACGTAAACATTCCTGTCGTTAAAAGGGTATACAGGATATCCTTTCCGTACACGTTATAATCAAGTAGGTTTTGAAAATTCTGAAATCCTATGAACGTCGCTCTCGAAAAATCGGTGTCACGCATATCGAAGAAACACATTACCAGCGACAATAACATAGGAAGAGCCCCAAAAAGTATGAACCCTATAACAGGCAACGAAGAAATCAAGAAGTTTTCAACGTGATCCTTACGCCTTATCCATTTTCGCTTTTTTTGATAATTGATAGCAGAAGTTTCATTCATAATCAATCTCCTTAAATGTTTAATTTTCTTTTTTCTCGGCAAACACAAATACAACAAGCGCTTACCGCCGTAATCGTACAGCCAATATCGAGTAAGCTTCCGCACCCGAAGTTCGGAAGCGTCGTTCCCGAAACGTCAAAACCAAATAATCATCCACCCGCATAGCGGGTGGTTTTTCATTTTCGGGCATAGCCCTTGTTCACTGGCGTAGCGCAAATGCGCTCTTTGGTTGGCCTGCCAGCCATGCATTGCTTACTTGCTACCCGTAAACGGGTCTCTCGGGTCAAAGATACTTAATTGGTCTGCTTCTTTGTCCGTTTTTAACTGATTCGCAACATATTCTTGTATCGCTTTTGCGTTCTTCCCTACCGTGTCAACATAATATCCCTTGCACCAAAATTCGCGGTTTCGGTACGCAAATTTCATATTTCCCCATTTTTGATAGATGATCGTTGCGCTCTTTCCTTTCAGGTATCCCATGAACACCGAAACGCTCATTTTGGGCGGGATCGATACAAGAATATGCACATGATCGGGACATACTTCCCCCTCGATAATTTCTACGCACTTCCATTCGCACAGCTTTCTTAATATTTCTCGTACTTCCAGCCTATGGTCTTCGTAAAATACTTTTCTGCGATATTTTGGTGCAAACATTATGTGATACTTGCAATTCCATCGCGTGTGTGCTAAACTATTTGTGGTATTAGATGATTCCTTCATTTTAATATCCTCCGATTGTGTCTTGATTTTTGACTGGCAGGTCATACTTTCATTGTACACAATCGGAGTTCTTTTTCAAGACTCATCGGTTAACCTTTCTCGAACCACGCGACTATCGCGTGGTTTTTCTTTATATCAATCAAACGAAAATCCAGCATAGGATTTTCGTTTTTTCTTCATCACGTTAGCTTGTCTTCACGAAACAAACCGCATAAATATTGCATAAACTTCTCCACATCAACATCTACGGCATATTCGAGTTCCACGCCATCTTCGTCAGGTAAAGTCATTGCGCGACACACGCCGTCCGTTTCTACACGGAATCTCCCTTTTGCAAATTTCACCAACTCCGTGTTAAACAGCGTAGCTGCGGTAAGTGGATCGTGCATAGTCGGCAGCACCCCGCGCTCTTGATTATGATCAATCCAAATCTCGGTCATTTTCACTAAAAGCCTATATTTAGCCGATTCGAGAGAGGATAAATATTCAAGTGTACGTTCATTAAACATGCATTTTCTTGTAATATCTACACCAACGGCTTTTATGGGAACGCCTCCCAAAAAGACAGTCTTTGCAGCCTCAGGATCACAAAGCACATTCCACTCAACGTCTTGTTCGGAAAAGTTTCCACCCATAATGAGAAGGCTTTTTGCCAATTGAAACGCCGCATGGTCTTTTTCGATTACTCTTGCCAGATTGGTTAACGGTCCTATTGCTAATAAAGTAATTTCATAAGGATGCGCTTTTAAAGTTTGTATAATAAAATCGACCGCGCCGTCTTCCGTTTGCTCCTTTTCCATCTCGGAAGGTATGTAATGCGGAATATTCGCTTTTCCGTCAACGTCAGCTTTTTCAAATTTCTTCACTTCTTCCTTTTCGGGAATATCCTCTCCAACGTAAACCTTAATTTCATCCTTTTTGTCAAATAGCGAAATCAATTTTGCGGCGATTTTCGCTCTTTGCTGGCTGTTTCTGTAAACCGTAGTTACTCCGATAAGATTAGCTTGTTCTGCCAACAATAAACCTAAAGTATATGCGTCATCGATATCGTCTCCAATATCGGTATCCAATAAAATCATTTCTTTGTGCATTTTTGATTTTCTCCTGATACAAATAAAAATTCAAAGCTAATTTCATTTTGCTCTTTATATTGCACCATAATTGTACCATAAATATAATGCTATCTCAATATCATTTTCCAGTTATATGCTTGTCATTTTCCGATATTATTATCTCAAAACACTTGACATTTCTACTCGGATAATTTATCATAAAAAAGGAGGCTCTTTATGAAGTTAAACTATGTATATATCGATACCTATCGCACTCCTACCCATATTCAAACGCATTTTCATAACTGTATGGAACTGGTCTATTATCACCATACCACTGGATATATTACATGGAAACATTCAACCCAACAGGCTTCAAACTCTTTGGTATTTATGGACAAAGAAACAGGTATATATGAACAACTAGATTTCTCAGATAACACATTGCTAATTATCCCTCCCAATATTCTACACGACGAAAAGCATTTTTCATCGTCGAAAGTAACAGCAATAGGATTTACCCCCGAGAAGGAGAACAGCTTCTTTTTTCATTCAAGAAATCCCATTTTATTTCTCGATCACAAAAAAATAGCATATGAATATATTTGTAAAATTGAAAAAGAATATTCTAAGCGTTCCCCTTTTTACCAAGAAATGATTTGCCTATTATTAAATCGTTGTCTTGCGGAAATAGATAAAACTGGCATTTCTTCAACGAAAGACAAGTTACTTGAAAAAACCAAACATTATATAGACGAACATTTTTCACACAAAATAAAAATAGGTGAGCTGGCTCCCCAGTTCTTTTATTGCCCGGATTATTTTTCCAAAATATTTAAAGAAAAATTCGGTTTAACACCGAAAGTTTACATTCAAGAAAAAAGATTGGAGTATGCCAAAAAATTAATCATGGAAACAGAATTAACGCTAAACCAAATCAGTGAATTATGTGGTTTTAGCGATTATATTCAATTCAGCAAATTTTATAAAAAAAAAGAAGGTATTTCCCCTTCCCAGGTACGCAATACAAAGGAGTAACGCTTATTCTCGCCTTTATTATACTTGATTTTCAACTTGTTGTCAGAACTTTCCCGAATATTTTAACTGTAAAATCAATCCAACTATTGTTTATTCTTGAATGGATACGATAAAGCAACCAAACAACAAATCCTTTATCATATTTAAAGCGTTAGCTTATCATCGCCAGCAATAATTCTCCGTATTATTCCCCTTGCATATTTCATCTCGTCTTCGCTTGGCAGATTTGTCGGTAACGTATTTTCTATATCCAACACCTCTATTTTGAGCCCGCGTAGTTGTAATAGGGCAATACTCGAATTTTCGTAATATTCTTCATTTTAGACAAAAGCTTTGCCATTTGTTCTATCTCTCCCGAATCCCACTCTGACACGTAAGGAATTCGGATTTTTATTTTACAGCCTTTTTCGTCTAAATAGCTCAAATTTTCAAGAATTCGTTTATTGCTCTGCCCCGTGCATTTTGTATGTACGTTTTCGCCATACGCTTTCGAATCATGTTGAACATATGTTTACTGTTTTCTATTGAGTGCGTATCCATATAAACATTCTCTACAAGAAACGCACTTATATGCATAATACGCCAACTCCGATTTTGCTATAAGGCTTTCGGGATTATGACACCATACGCATTTCAAAGGACAACCCTTAAAAGACACGGTGGTTATTATACCGTTGCCGTCGTGTACGGCAAAACGTTTTAATTTTAAATATTTTTGCTTACATTTTACATTCCCGTTATTTTTTCTTTATCCGTAAATAATTCACTATAATCCAATTCTTTCGCTTTTACACCCAAAGTACTTTCAATAATATTTAATACTTGATACTTGTTTTTGTAAGAAGTTCTGTTCCTGATTTCGTATAAAGATGAGTTAAATACAAATAATATCCCCCCCCCGAAAACCTTTGACCAGCGAATATAAATCGTTGATAACGCACCATTCGCCTTAATCACTTGTATTGCCAGAGCATTGTACAATTCGGTATTTTGAATGCGGTCGAGCACGCGAATTGTACCGAAATTTCCGTTTTCGCTTACAAGAAACGAAAATACTTTTTAAATAAGTCAATAAGCTTTACCATAATCTTAAAATGTTCTTTAGCATATTCATCAAATATCGAAATATCAGTCTGACTTAAATATTTTTCGTATTCATCCAAAATATAACTATATTGTTCACTATCTATTTGTCTTTGCTCCAAAAGATATGAACAAACATCAAATTCCACAAGCTCAACAAATAAAATGCGATCAGTTTTGTCTGTTTTATATATTGGAGGATGTGAAAAGGCATTATTTTTAAATCGGTACCACGTATAGTTAAATATCCCAAATTACTTTCGTTGTTTTCGTTTATGTTTTCCATTAAAAGATGCAGCTCGATCTGTATAACGATTTAAATAATAATATATTGAACCACTAAATTCACTTTGGGTAATGGTATTAACCAATACTAAAAATCATCAATGGTAAGATTTAAAAGTCCTCTCGACAGGCTTATCCTTCTGCAATGTACGCCATACAATAACAATATCTCCAATGATTCATTTTTGTAAGTTCGCTTTGATTCCGCTTATGTTCACCAAACAAGTTAAAGGCGAACCCGTTTCCTTTAGGAGACGGATTCGCTTTTATCATATACTTTAAAAATTACCCTAAGATATAATTTTTATTTGATTGAGGAATTAAAATGAAACCAAGAAACCTAATATCCGCTTATCAAGGAGAAGAATCAATTGATAAAATAGATACGGAAGAGTATAACAAATTAATGACGTTAAAGCATCATGAGATTTGTAACTTGCATTCTTTTTGTGATGTAATGATACAAGAAGGCTGTTCCATTGGCGATTTTGATGGTTTTTTTATAGGTTATTCTATCCCGCAAATTGGAAAAGAGTTTGATTTATTACGTTTCGGCAAGGATTTTTTAATTAATATAGAGATTAAAAGCGAAATAACAATTGCCCGAAAAGAGCAAAAAGTATTGGAACAAATGCAAAAAAATTATTATTATTTAAAATCTTTAGGTAAGGAGATGCGCATTTTTTCTTATGTGGAAAACGATGCTTTTTATGAGTTTAATATAGAAAAAAATTCGTTAGACAAAATCGAGGCAAAAGTTGTTGTGTCTTGTTTAAAAACCAAAGATATTCTTGACACTATCGATTTGGACAAGGAATTTTCGCCTTCAAATTATTTAATTTCGCCATTTAATTCCACACCTGCTTTTATGAAAGGAGAATATTTTTTAACGAATGCCCAGCAGGAGGTAAAAGAAAAAATAATAAATGATTTATTAAGTAATGAATTTATGTTTTTTTGCATATCGGCAAATGCCGGAACAGGTAAAACTTTATTAATGTATGATATAGCAAAGGAAATGACAAAACACGGTAAAAAAAATTTAGTCATACATTGTGGTAACTTGAACGAAGGACACTTAAGAATTATAACCGAATATAAGTGGGATATAAAGCCGGTTAAGGAAATTTCTAGAAATAAAGAAAATATAAACGTATCGGAAGCGGATACTATTTTCGTAGATGAATCCCAAAGAATCAGTAAACCGCAAATTAATGCTTTAATTCAGGCCGCTATAGATAAACAAGTGCCAATCGTTTTTTCGTTTGATACTAAGCAGTATCTGAAAAACAATGAAACTTTAGACGTAAGCGAATATTTACAAAAAAATTATAGCAACGTAAAAGTTACGGTAAAAAATCTTACAAACAAAATAAGAACCAACAAATCAATGGCTTCATTCATTACCAATTTATTTGAGATAGGAAAAAGCCATGATAATTTGAATTACGAATCTGTCACTGTAGATTATTTTAATAATATCCAAATAGTTCGTGAATATATTAAAAATTTACAAGAAGGAGGATGGCAATTCATTACATATACAAATTCAAGGTATAATCCGGATCCTTATGACGAATTAGCTTCATTTGGGGGTGTTAATGCGCATAGCGTTATTGGTCAAGAGTTTCCAAAAGTTGTATTAATTATGGATAAAAATTTCAGTTATATTAATAACAAATTAAACTTTCAAAACAGTTATTATAGCGCTAAAGGAATGTTATATCAAATAGTAACGAGGGTTGTTAACGAGTTGAAAATAATTGTATTGGATAATCCGTTGCTATATGTTAAACTTTTAGAAATAAAGGCTATGGACAAATCATAAAGCATTGTTATTAGTAATGTTGTCTCCAAACAAGTTAAAGGCGAACCCGTTTCAATTAGGAGACGGATTCGCCTTTATCATATACTTCAGAAAGACTTATTAAACAAAAAACGGCGTGCGAGAGTTTATCTCACACGCCGTTTTTGCTTTGTAACCACCGTTTTTCAAATACGGCGATTTTGTCGCCTATGTATTAGCGACATCCTTCTGTTCGTCAAAAGAATTATTCATTAGTAATTTTTTGTTATTAAGTTGTAATTTTTGCCTTTCGGCTTGCCATATTTTAAACGCTTTTATATTCTCTTCCTTTTCATAAAATTTGCGAATCGCGTTTAATAACGTTCGCGAAACATTGTTAAAATCGCTTTCTGTCATACCCGTAGTGTTCTTTCGCTTCCTCGTGCTTTTTCCCTCCGATAGAGTTATTCGTTAAATTTCATATTCAATTTTCTTTTCATTTTTATGGCTCCTTTTTCTAAATTTTTTCTCAGCCTCGCATGAATGCGATTAAAAAACAGGTCGGGCTTACTTTTTCACTACTTTCATCTCGGTATCATACCTTCTCTTAAAATGCCGACGCTTACGTTTCCGTTCGGCAAGTTTTACTTACTTGCCTTTGAATTTGTTGTTTGAATTTACGCGGGAATGCTTTTGTTCTCGCTCTTGCTCTTGACGACGAATTGCCGCCTGTTTTGCCGCGGCGAGTTCTTCTGGTGCGTATTCAAGCAATGTTTTCAATAACCTTATCGCGCCTTCGTTTGTCGTTGCCGTTTTTTCTTGCTTTTTAAGTTCCGCATATAAATCGCCGTTATCTTTGGCGAGAATATCGTTTTTCCGTTGTAATTCTCCGTTTTTCGTGCGTAACGCGATAATTTCCGTTTCCTTTTTCTTTCCGGAAAACGGGATTTTCTCCGACCTTGCCGATTCATAACTTTCAAGCAATTCTTTCACGGGTTTTGCCGCGGTTTGCGCTTCTTCGGCTTCGCGGATTTTTTCTTCGGCGGCTTCCGTCATCTTTTTCGCCTTGAAAGCGACCGTATCCAAATGCTTCGCCGTGCTGCCTTCCTTTCCGCGCTTTAAGCCGTATTTCTTGCCGACGACTTCGTAAAAATCCGTTTGCAATTCTCGCAAAGCGGAGCGGTCGAAAAGTTCTTTCGCGCATAATCTGCCACCCGTTACCGGCATTAGGTTGAAGTGCAAATGCGGCGTGCTTTCGTCTAAATGCACGACTGCGGACACGACGTTTTCTTTGCCGTAGCGTTCGGAGAAAAAATCCGTGCAATCGGCAAAAAATTGTTTCTGTTGTTCTGCCGTAATACGGTCGAAAAATTCTTTGTCCGAACCTAATATAAACGACGTTATAAGCACCGCGTCGTCTTTGATTTTTCGTTTAGGCGAAAGTTGTTTAATCCGCTCGTTGATGAATGCAAGATACTTTTTTTCATAAGGCAAAGTATGATAATTCAGGTGCGTTCTCAGCTTATCGATTTGCGGATTTTTCGTGGACTTATAGTTCTCGTCGCGCTCGTTTTCGCGTTCGATTCCGACGATGTCGCCGCGTTTATATTTTTCCATGTGACATACTAAATACGACGTAATTCATCACCACCGTAAAAATAGTTTTTGACACCTTTTTCAAAAAGGTATAACTCACTATACCAAACCGCTTCGCGTTTGGTGCCGTTCGCCCTTGCAGGGAGCTTGTGTTCGTTGAAAAAACGCCGGCTTCGCCGTAGCAAGACGAACGAAGATTGAAATGTTTTTAATGTGGTTTTTATAACTGTTCTCTCCTTTGAAATTATTTTTTGTCGTGAAAATTTTATATCAATCACGGCGGGCGATATTGATTGTAATTTGTCATTGTTCTACCTCCTTAAAGACGACAAAAAAGCCGCTGATAATTTTTCTATCACCGACTTAAAACACAAGTATTAAATTTTAATTTTTGTTACATAAAACGCCTCCGATTTGTATCCGCAGACAAAAAAATCCGTGCGATTTCGGTTGCCTTTATAGGCTCGTTCTTCGCACGGATTTTAATCCGGATTATTTAATTTTTAGCCGATTTTATCTAAAAATCGTACCACAATAAAACCCACGCCGAAATCTCTCTTTTTTAACGATTTCAACGCCCGTCGCGGAATTGATACACCAAATAGCAACTCTATGGTAAGCGACGGTAATTATTCTGTCCGAATCCGCAAAAGGGAACGAACAATCGGGCAAAATCTTCACGCCCGATATAACGAGAGATTAAACGATATCAAACGCCTAACTCTCGTATTTAGTATTATACCGGAAATCAAACCCGTTGTCAAGCAAATACGAACAAATGTTCTTGTTTTTATTTTCGCTAAAGCGATAGTTTCTTCTTGACTGAAAGGCAAGAAAATGTTAAAATAAAGATAAGCAAATGTTAGACGGAGTGCAAGTATGACTTATTCAGAAAAAATCAAGTCGGCAAGAGAAAATTTATTGATGACGCAAGAAGAAATTGCCGCAGAACTCGGCGTTACACCCATTACCGTTTGCAGATGGGAAACAGGCAAAACCGAGCCGAGCATAAAAGCAAAAAAGGCTTTTCGCGATTTATGCGAACGGAAAGGCTTAACTTTCGGCAAAAATAATGGCTAACACGAAAGAACAGATTTCCCGAAACATGAAAAGCAACAAAGGCAAAGACACCAAACCCGAATTGTTGCTTAGAAAGGAATTATGGCGGCGCGGACTTCGCTACCGTAAAAACTATAAAGAGTTGTACGGCAAACCCGATATTGTATTCCTTGGAGCAAGAATCGCTGTTTTCGTTGACGGGAAAATGTGGCACGGTTATGATTGGGAACACCAAAAAGATGATTTTAAAAGTCGTCGCGATTATTGGATTCCTAAAATCGAGCGTAATATCGAACATGACTACGAGGTCACGCAGGAACTTATTTCACTTGATTGGCTCGTAATGCGCTTTTGGGATTTCGAAATCAAAAAGAATCTTCAAGAATGCGCAGATAAAATCGAACGTGCTTATAACAACAGAAAAAACGGTTGACTCAACTTACAAAAAAACGGAGAATAAAAAATGTTAAAAAGTATTGATTTATTCGCAGGTATCGGCGGCATTCGGCTCGGTTTCGAAAATGCTTTTGGCGACGAATTGAAAACGGTATTCGTCAGCGAATGGGACGAATACGCTCAAAAAACTTATAAGGCGAATTTTCGCGACGATTTCGAAATCGCCGGCGATATAACTAAAATAAAGGAAACGGATATTCCCGACTTCGATATATGTCTTGCGGGATTCCCTTGTCAGGCATTCAGTTTGGCAGGACAGCGCAAGGGCTTTAAAGACGATTATAAAGGAATGTCTCGCGGCACGTTGTTTTTCGACGTGGCGAGAATTTGCGCCGAGAAAAAACCGAAAGTAATTTTCTGCGAAAACGTAAAAGGTTTGACGATACACGACAAAGGAAGAACATTCGAAATTATTACCGAAACGC